>ERZ1066136.21-NODE-21-length-232953-cov-24.172518_pt1 | contig 232953 bp, 209 predicted proteins | sample MGYA00382783_ERZ1066136 | MGnify/ENA primary metagenome ERZ1066136 (study PRJEB33369, sample SAMEA5778366) | biofilm metagenome | biome: Industrial cooling water; feature: Water cooling tower basin; material: Biofilm | place: United Arab Emirates | collected...
GTGAAGCCCGGCGAGCGGCTCGCGCTCGACGGCGTGGTGGTCGCGGGCGAGTCGAGCGTGAACCAGGCCCCGGTCACGGGCGAGAGCGTGCCCGCGGACAAGAAGCCGGGCGACAAGGTCTTCGCCGGGACGATCAACGAGTCGGGTGTGCTGGAGTTCAAGACCACCGGCGGCAAGGACCAGACCACGCTCGCCAAGATCATCAGGACCGTCCAGGAGGCGCAGGGGAGCCGGGCACCGACGCAGCGGTTTGTGGACAGCTTCGCGCGCGTCTACACGCCCATCGTGTGCGTGGTCGCGGTGCTGGTCGCGGTCGTCCCGTGGCTGGCGTTTGGCCAGACGTTCTACCCCTGGCTCTACAAGGCGCTGGTGCTGCTCGTCATCGCCTGCCCCTGCGCGCTGGTGATCTCGACGCCCGTGACGCTCGTGAGCGGGCTGACGGCGGCCGCGCGACGCGGGATCCTCATCAAGGGCGGCGTGCATCTGGAGAATGGCCGAAAACTCAAGGTCGTCGCCCTGGACAAGACCGGGACCATCACCGAGGGCAAGCCCCGCGTGACGGATGTGCAGCCCGTGGGCCGCGCGAGCAAGGATGAAGTGTTGCGGATCGCCGCGAGCCTCGATGCGCTTTCGCAGCACCCGGTGGCGATTGCCGTGGTCGCGGCCTGGAACGGCGAGCGTGCGAGCGTCGAAGCGTTCAAGTCGCTCACGGGTCGCGGAGTGGAAGGACGCATCGACGGCGCGGCGTACTTCGTCGGCAACCACCGCCTCGCCGAGGAGCGGGGAGTATGCTCGCCCGAGGTCGAGGCGACGCTTGGCCAGTTTGAGGCCCAAGGCAAGACGGCGATCGTGGTCGCGTCGGCCAGCGCGGTGCTGGGCATCATCGCCGTCGCGGATACGCCCCGGGCGAGCAGCGTCGAGGCGATCCGGTCGCTCCACGAACTGGGAATCAAGACGCTGATGCTCTCAGGCGACAATCAGACCACCGCCTCGGCCATCGCCAAGGCGGTCGGTATCGACGAGGCCCGCGGCGGGATGCTCCCGGAGGACAAGCTAGCCGAGATCGAGCGTCTCACGAAGGAGCACGGGGACGCGATCGGCATGGTCGGCGACGGCGTAAACGACGCCCCGGCCCTTGCCAAGTCCACGATCGGCTTTGCCATGGGCGCTGCGGGCACCGACGCGGCGCTGGAGACAGCCGACGTGGCCCTCATGCAGGATGACCTGCGGGGCGTGCCGGAGTTCGTGCTGCATTCCCGGCGGACCGGGGCGATCCTCGCTCAGAACATAGGCTTCGCCATTGGCATCAAGGTCGTGTTCTTCGGCCTCGCGTTGGGGGGGGTGGCCACGATGTGGATGGCGGTCGTGGCCGATGTGGGTGCCAGTCTGCTGGTGGTCGGAAACGGCTTGAGAACCCTCCGGCCGACACCAAAGGATGCCTGACCACGGCAATGCCCCAGCCCGTTTGAGGGATCCGGACGCACGCACTCCGGCCCCTCGGCCGCGGTCGCATGTAAACCGACGCTCCTAGTGGTTCCGAGGTGTCGATTCGGCGAGAATCGGTTCGTGAGGGTTGCGGATACGGAGCTTCTGACCGGCCCGCGAAAGCGGGCCGGTTCTGCTTTACGGGCCGGACGGTTTCCGGTGTCCGAGCGGGGTGGCGGAAACGTCGGAGATTCCGGGGCCAAACGCTGGGTAGGTCTGGCCGTCGTGCTCTCGGTTTGCGGCCGCGCGGTCGGGCTACGACGAGAACCCCCGGCGTTCGCGTCGCGATCTCGGCCGAACCTCTCAAACTCTCTCCCACTCTCGGTTGACGCACCCGCCGGTTTGACGCGGGGTTCCGATCAGGGGTGGGCGGGGATCGGAACGGTTCAAGACAGAGAGCGTCTACCGCATCAGCCGCCTTCGGAATCCTTCACGGTCGAGTCGGACTTGCCTTGACCGCCGTACGAGACCTGAAGGGTAAGACCTCGCCGCGTGCGAATGAACCAAGCGTGGTTCCCCTTTCCCGTTCTGCGAAACGCGTATTCGATGTCGCTCACTGTCCGTACCGCTTCGGGCCTTGCGCCGGCGACATCGGCGACCACTTGCGCCGGAAGGGTCTCTGGATTGAACACTTGGTACTCGAACCCGTCGCGCTCGAATGTGCGATCTGGCGATGCTGCCGCGACTGGTTCCTGGGCCTCGTCCTTCGCCTGGACCTCTTGAGACTGGCCGACGTCCTCCGAGACCTGTTCCTCGGACGGTCCGTCGAACTTCGCGCCGCCCGAAGTAACTTCCAAGAGCTTTCGCCCATTCGCCGCAACAAGAAGCATCACCACGCCAACCCCAAGCAGGGCGATGCAGAATGTGCTCGGGTCAGATTGCCCCTGATCCATGCTGGGATTCGCCGTCCCAATGGCCTTGTGTTGGGACCAAACGGGGGGATTGGTGAACAGCGCTACAGACACCAAGCAAAGCAGCACACCAACGATGCCCAGGGCGATTCTCCACATGACGTGTAGGTCACGAGTCGCCGCGCTCTTTCCGCTCGAGGATCCGGGATTCGACATGCCCGCGTCGTAACCGCTCCCGCGAACACCGTTCCGATCGCCCCCTTTCGCCACATTTCGCGCCGTTCGCGTAGATGGTGGTTAACGGCTCTTCGGTAGTGGGCCGGCACGACTGACCATCGCTGGGCCCACCGGTCTCGCGCACGGACGCACGCATGGCCATCGACCTCGACGAGGGGGCCAAGCGCGATGACCTCGCGCGCCGCCACCTGCTGACACGGACCAAGCGACTGCACGCCATCGCCGAGATCTCGTGTGCGTGGTGCCGGATGAAGGATGCGATCGACGCGTCGCGGATTCGAGCCAGTTCGCGCGTCGGCCAGGCTGCGAGCCACTAGCGGGGGGCGGTACGCAGCGAGGCGGCAATCTCTTGCCACTTGGAGGCGTTTGCGTCATCGCTCAGGCGCCGATAGGACCAGACGATGGCGCCCGCGATCCGCGCGGCAAAGGGTGCGGATGTCGGATCGGTCTTGGTGCACTCAAATGCCCGCTCCAGATACGCAAGCGACTCTTTGGGGCCTCCCGCCGCCGAGAAGATGGTGCCGATCTGCAAGAGAACGCTGACGACGCCGCGACCGCACGGCGTGCTTTGGGTGACAAGTTCGGCAAGTGTCGAGTCGGCTTCGGTGATGGCCTGCTCCTTCTCGCCGACGTACATGAGGGCTCCCGCGAGATACATGCGCGACTGTGCGACCTGCTGAAGCGGGATTCCGATCTGCCGTTGACGCGCCACGGCATCTCGCATCGGAGCGATCACGCTCGGCCCATCGCCGCGTCGCGCTTTGGCGTAGTTCAAGAGCACCAGGCCGGACACGACGTCGGGGTGATCCGCCCCGGATGCTTCGACGCTCACGCCGTAGTTGCGAGTCATGATTTCGACCGCTTGATCGAGCTGGTTGTTCTCCATGTAGGAGATCCCGAGCTGCCAGCCGGTGTTGTGCGTGTTGGGGTCGCGGGGTGCCAGCCGGGCGCGGATCTCGTAGCCCTCTCTGGCGAAAGGAAGCCCTTGCGCCGCTGCCCCTTTACGGCCGTAGGCGATTCCGAGGTTGGACAGAGCCGAAGCGCGGAGCATGTCGTCGGTCTTGCCGACGTCGCTCTCGATCAGGGAGAGCAGCATCTCGATGGCTTGGTCGTACTTTCCGCCGGCGGAATATGTCTGGGCCAGTGCCCCGGTCGTCTGGAAGATCAACTGAGGCGATCCGGACGCGCGGGCGAACTCGGCCGCTTGGATGAATCGCTTCTCGGCTTCCTGCGGGAGGCTCATGCGACTGGCGACGTAGCCAAGCCGCATCATGATGCTCGCGCGGAGAGACTTGGCGCGCGGCAGAGTTTCCGTTCCGAGCGCCTCGACCTGAGGCAGCAGCAGCGACTCCACTGTCGCGTAGTCGCCGGTGAGATACACGGGCTCGGCGATCGAACTGGCGATCTCGGCACGAACGATGACATTCGAGGGCGGCTGCGCCAGAAAGTCAGTCGCGGCGGCCTTGAGAATCTGCTCGAACGTCGCCTTCGGGCCAAGGCGAGCGGGGTGGGCGCGCATGAGGAGTTCGCGGAGGTAGGCCGTGACCTCTTCGGCACGATCCAGAGCCTGATCGGCGCGGGCTTTCTCCTCCTGCGAACGTGTCAGCGCGCTCTCGGCGGCCTGACGATCGATCAGGGCTTGCCGGAATCCCAATCCCGCCGTGAGCAATCCGCCCAGCAGCGCGAGAAGCACAACGACGCCGGAGACGACCGGGAGTTTGTGGCGTTGCACAAACTTCTGCGCCCGGTACAACGACGAGGGCGGCCTCGCCAGAATGGTTCTTCCACCGAGGTAGCGTTCGATGTCCTCGGCGAACTCGCTGGGCGATGCGTATCGCTGGGCCGGATCCGGATGGGACGCCTTGAGCACAAGGCAGTCAAGCTCGGCGGGGACGCCGTCTCTCACGCGCCGACCAGTCCGTGCCGGATCCTGCACGCGACTGGGCGGCACGCGCGAATAAGTGGAGAGAATCGAGCGGACATCTCCGACCGACCGAGCCTGCAGCGCTTCCGTCGGAACCGGCAACGTGCCGGTCAGCAACTCGTAGAGGACGACGCCCAGCGAGTACACGTCGGAACGGACGTCGGCGTCTGGCTGGAGTTGGTCCGTCTGTTCGGGGCTGATGTAGCCAAGCGTGCCGAGGAACTGTCCCGCCAGGGTGTGTCCGCTTCGAGTCGCGTTGCCTGTGAGCAGCTTGGCGAGGCCGAAATCGATGACCTTCGCGACGGGCTGGGCGTCCTCGTCGGCCACGAGAATGTTTGAGGGCTTGAGGTCGCGGTGCAGGATGCCGCGGTTGTGAGCGTGCTGCACGCCGCGGCATGCCTGTACGAAGAGCTCGAGACGCTGGCGGAGCGGAAGGTTGTGGAGCGACGCGTACTCGGTGATCGGGGGGCCATCGACCAGCTCCATGGCGATGTACGAGCGCCCGTCGGCGTCGGTCCCCGTATCGAGCAAGCGGGCGACGTTGCGGTGTTCCATCTTGGCGATGGCGATCCGCTCGTCCTCAAACCGCGCCAGCAGTTGCGGGGAACTGAACTCGGACCGAAGCACCTTGAGCGCGGCGCGTCGGCGAACGGGAACCTCCTGGTGGGCGCGATAGACATTGCCCATGCCGCCTTGTGCGATCAACCCCTCGACGACGAACGGGCCGATTCGCGCGGGGGTCACCCCCACGATTTCGAGGCTTTCGGGCGCTGCAACAAGCGGCGTGAGCGACGCATCAACTGTGACCTCCACGCTCAGCAGTCGAGTCACCTCGTTCGCGAGGTCCGGATCATCCGACAGCCGCTCGGAGATCCACGCCCGCTGCTGTTGCGGGCTCAGACCTTCGAGGATCAGAAGAGACTCCTTCAGACGTTCTTGGCGTAGGTCCATGAGGTTCTATGTGCTGGCAGGTCGTGATGACTGGAGCTCGTGAGCGAGCCATCGACGAGCGAAGGCCCAGTCCCGCTCGACCGTGCGCTCAGTCACTCCGAGCGACACGGCAATCTCCGGGAAGCCCAGTCCCAAGAAGAAACGCAGTACGACGACCTTTGCCGACCGCGGGTCGACGTTTTCGAGGCGAGTTAGGGCTTCGTCAAGTGAGACCACTTCCTCCGGCGGCCGATCCATCGCAATGTCCGCCTGCTCGAGTGAGACTCGGTGCTGGGCTCCTCCTCGCTTGATCGCTGCGGCACGCCGGGCTCGATCGACGAGGATGCTCCGCATCGCCAAAGCCGCCGCCCCGATGAAGTGCGACTTCCCTGCCCATTCACGGGCGGGACCCTTCGCCAGCCTCAGATAGACCTCGTTCAGGAGCTCGGTGGGTTGAATCGATGCCCCCGGACTCAAGGTCCGCAGCCGGACCTCGGCCAGCGCATGCAGCTCGTTGTAGACCAGTGTGATGAGTTGATCAGTTCCGGAAGAATCCAGCGGAGCGGGTCCATCCGGGGGCGGCATGGGAAGTCCGTCAGTTCTCACTCCGGATGGTATCGGCCACGGTGGCGGGAGTGGGCCGCGCTCGGTTTGGCACCCTTCGCAGGCGAGATTGTCGGATCACAGTGTCGGACGTGTCGAGGGCTTTGCGTCTTCTTGAGGGAAGCACTCGCGACTGTGCTCGGAGACCGTCCGTGCGAGCCGCGAGAGCTCGGTCCCATTCCTCTCAGTCGATTCCAAGGAGCATCAGGATGAAGTACTCTCACCGTCGGGCATTGGCACCCAGTCTCGCCATCATCGCTGTCGCCGGAGCCGCGGCCCTTTTCGCCGGCGGGCAAGGCGTGAGCAACGCCCAGTCACCGTCCGCGGGGTCTTCCAAGACGACGTGGGCCTCGGGGGGCAAGCGTGAACGATGGACGCCCGACAACTGCGTCTTCGCCTTCGTTGATCATCAGACCGGCCTGATGAATCTGGTGAATGACACGCCGGCGGTTGAGTACAAGAACGTGGTGGTGGGCCTTGCCAAACTGGCCAAGATCCACAACATCCCGTCGGTGATCACGACCAGCGCGGAGACCGGTCCCAACGGTCCGAAGCTCCCCGAGATTCTCGAGCAGCTTCCCAACGCGCCGTACATCAAGCGCAACGGGCAGATCAACGCTTGGGAGGATCCCGCGTTCGTTGACGCGATCCGCAAGACCGGGCGCACCAAGATCGTCATGTCCGGCATCACCACCGACGTGTGCGTCGCGTTCGCTGCGCTCTCGGCTCTCGATGCGGGCTTCGAGGTCTACGTCGTGACCGACGCTTCCGGCTCCATGTCCGAGCAGACCCAACTCGCCTCCCTGATGCGCATGCAGGATGCGGGAGCGATCATGGGTACGTGGTTCGCCCTTTCGTGCGAGATGCTCTACGACTGGCGAAATCCCAAGGGCCAGGAGACCGCCCAGCTGTTCGTCGAGCATTTCCCGGCCTATGCCGAGATCTTCCACAGCCACGCAGCGCACTCGAAGAAGTAAGCCGCCTTTCGTCGCTTGAGTTCGTGACGACTCAGCCAGCCGTGTCCACGAGTCGCGGCGGTGGCCAGCTCGTCAGCTTGTGCTGACGTGGGAGCTGTCGCGCGGCGTCACTTTCACGATTGTCAGAAGGTTTCACCATGATCACGGCCTCTTTCTCTCCTGCCGACACCGCCCTGTTGCTCATCGACCACCAGGTCGGCACGATGCAGCTCATCAAGAACATCCCTCTCGACGCGGTGAAGCGCAACACCATCGCCCTCGCCAAGGCTGCGCAAGTTCTCGACATGCCGGTGATTCTCACCAGCTCTCAGGAAGATCGCCTGCAGGGGCCGCTCATTCCCGAGCTCCGGCAGATTCTTCCGGAGGCATTTGAACGTCGCGTCCAGCGAGCCGGCATCGTCAACGCCTGGGCCGACACCAACTTCCGCGCCGCCGTGATTGCCACGGGCAAGCGCAACCTCATCATGGCGGGCGTGACCACCGATGTCTGCCTCGTGTATCCCACCATCAGCGCGGTTCAGGAGGGCTTCCGCGTGCAGGCCGTCCTCGACGCGTCGGGCTCGCCGTTCCTCCAGTCCGAGGACTTCTCTCAGCGACGCATGGAGAACGCGGGCGTCATTCTCACCGCGACCAACACCGCGATCGCGGAGCTCGCTCAGGACTGGTCTACCCCTGCGGGGATCCGGCTCATCCAACTCCTCTTCACGGATGTGCTGCCGCCGATCGCCCGCTGACCTTGTCACACGAGTCGAGTCGTCACTCCATCACACCCGCACCGGCCGTTGGCCCGAGGCTTTCCGAATGAACGCACTCATCAATGACCGCACCATCCGTGCTCTGACCTTCGCTCTGATCGCGTCGCTCTTGGCGATGCTGTGGGGCTTTCCCGGGATCGCCAAGTTTCTCTCCGGCGGCGTGCCGGAGTGGTTCGTCGGGCAGTTCGGCAAGACCTTCCTCGCGTCCTTCCCTGGCCTGTTCGCCAGCTACTACTCGATCGCCCTGCTCGAAACGCTGGCGGCAATCGCGTCGCTCATCTCCCTGCTGCGAGCCGAGTGTCTCCGTGCCGCTCGCCCGGTGTTCCTCTACGTCGCGCTTGCGCTGAGCCTGCTGCTGTTCGTGCAGCTCAACCTCGGCAAGCAGTTGGTCATGGACTACGCCGGGATCCATGACTTGTACATGTACTTCGCCGCCACGCTCCTGATGATGGCGGCTGTTCGCTGGATGGACCCAGCCGAGCGGGGAGCCGCGCGTTCCGCAGCGTGAGCAGCGGTCGCATCCATCCGTAGTCACCGGACCAATCGTCGGATCTCGTGGAGCCACCATGTGTCCTTGGCCGAGTCGCACGACCGCGCCAGCACGGAGCCATTCATGAAGCTTTCTCGCCGTGATGTCCTCGTCCTCAGCGCCGCCGGCGCAGCCGCCGCGCTCTTCCCGGGGTGTGCTCGGAGCGGATCTGTCCGTCCGGATCAGTCCGGAGCGCCGGACCTGATCCTCCACAACGCCAAGATCACCACGCTCAACCCGGCCATGCCCGCCGCACAAGCCCTTGCGGTTCGGGCGGGCGTGATCTCTGCCGTCGGTACAGACTCCGACGTTCTCCGCATGAGGGGCAGCGAAACGACCGTCATCAACGCGCAGGGACGACGCCTCATCCCGGGTCTGAATGACACACACACCCACACCGTCCGCGGCGGTCTCAACTATGCCCTCGAGCTTCGCTGGGACGGCGTGACGAGCCTCAAGCAGGGGCTGCAGATGCTCCGCGAGCAGGTTCGCCGAACGCCGCCGGGCCAGTGGGTCCGCGTTGTCGGAGGCTGGTCTTACGCGCAGTTCGAGGAGAAGCGGCTCCCGACGCTCGATGAGCTCAACGCGATCGCGCCGGACACACCCGTGTTTGTCCTCTATGTCTACACGTCGGCGATGCTCAACAAGGCTTGCCTGAGGTATCTGGGCATCGACAAGAGTTTTCCCGGCAACAAGTACCCCGGCGGCACCATCGTGCGCGATGCCTCGGGCGAGCCGACCGGCTTGCTCCTTGCCGATCCTTCCGCACTCATCCTGTATTCCACACTCCACGACGGCCCCAAGCTGAACATGGAGCAGCAGATGCTCTCCAGCCGCCACTTCATGAAGGAGCTCAATCGCCTGGGCGTGACAAGCTCGCTCGACTGCGGCGGCGGCTTCCAGAACTGGCCGGATGACTACCTGGTCATCAAGGAACTGCACAAGCGCAACGAACTCACCATGCGCATCGGCGTCTCGACGTTCATCCAGCGCCCGGGCAAGGAACTCGAGGACTTTCGCGACTGGACCGAGCGCTACACCCCGCGATTCGACGGCCGGGGCGAGGGTGACGACATGTTCTACCTGGTGGGCGGGGGTGAGATGCTCGTTCGCAGCATCTACGACTTTGAAGTGTTCAACATGCCCCGCGTGGTTCCGCCGCCCACCGCCGAGGCGGATCTCGAGCGGGTCGTTCGTCTCCTGGCCGAGAAGAGATGGCCTTTCCGCTTCCATGCGACCTACGACGAAACCGTGGGCCGCCATCTCGACGTTCTGGAGCGCGTCCACCGCGAGATTCCGATCGACGGCCTCCACTGGATCTGCGATCACGCCGAGTCACTCAGCGATCGCAACATCGAGCGGATCGCCGCGATGAACGGCGGGGTGGCGGTCCAGAACCGCATCGCGTTCCAGGAGCTTCCCTTCCTGGAGCGCTACGGCGCGGCCGCCGCCGAAGAGGCCCCGCCCATCCATCGGATCATGCGTGCCGGCGTTCCCGTCGGCGCGGGGACCGACATGTCGCGTGTGAGCAGCTACAACCCGTGGGCGTGTCTTCGGTGGCTTGTGACGGGCAAGGGAGAGGGTGGCGCGACGCTGCTGTCGCCGAGGACGCGGCTTGATCGTGAGACGGCCCTGCGGATCTGGTGCGACAACGCATGGTTCAGCCGCGAGGAGAACCGCAAGGGACGGCTGGCGCCGGGTCTGCTGGCCGACTTCGCGCTGCTGAGCGAGGACTACTTCACGGTCGACGCGGACCGAATCGCCGACGTCGACAGCGTCCTGACGGTTGTTGGAGGTCGCGTCGTGTACGCCGCCGCAGAGCACGCGGCGTTGGACCCCCGCCTGCCCGAACTGGACCCGCGCTGGTCGCCCGTGCTGCACTATGCGTCGTGGCGCGGAAAGGCTCGCGCATGATGCTGACTCACGCGATACTCACTCAAGGACCGGTCCGACGTGCGCTGGGGTTGCGCCGCGCCGTGTGTCTCTTCGTTGGCGTGAGCTGTGTTGGAGGGGCCTGCGATGCCGCGGCGCAGTCCGGTGGCGCTCCCGCGCCGGCCGCATCACCGCAGGCGACAGCGGCAAAGCCCTCGCAGCCTCCGCCGTTTCGCCTCTTTCGATACGACGAGGACTACTTGTACTTTGCCGATCCGGCGCATCGAGCGGGCCCGCTCGATGCGATCAAGTATGTTCCGCTCGACGACGACGAGGCGTTCGTGCTTTCGCTCGGCGGCGAGGCCCGCTCTCGCTACGAGTACTCCTCCGCACCCGCTTTCGGGCTCAGGGGTCCGGGGCATGACGACTTCTTCCTTCAACGATTTCTGCTTCACTCGGATCTTCAGATCGGCAAGCGGGAAGGCCTCAACGGCCGTGCGTTCGTCCAGTTGCTGTCCGGGCTGGTGGCGGGGGAGGAGTTTCCCAAGCCCGGCAATCAGGACAACGCGCTCGATGTGCAGCAGGCGTTTGGCGAGATCAGCCTGGGCGACACGCGCTCGCCTGTGGTCTCGTCCGACGCGTCCACGTTGCGCCTGCGCGTCGGGCGGCAGGAAATGGGCTTTGGCTCCTTTCGACTCATCACCTCGCGCGAGCCCACGAACGCGCGCCTTGCGTTTGACGGCGTGCGTGCCACCTACGCCTCACGTTTGGTGACTCTCGACGCGTTTCTCGTCCGTCCGACGGATCACAAGATCGGGCTCTTCAACGACGGTCAGGATGACAACACGACCTTCTGGGGGCTGTACTCGGCGTTCCCCCTGACCGAAGACCGCCGCCTTGTGCTCGACGCGTACTACCTCGGCCTCCAGCGAGAGAACACACGCTATCAGAGCGGCGTTGGCGACGAACTCCGGCACTCTTTGGGCGTCCGTCTGTCGGGCCGGGCCCACGGCTGGGACCACGACACCGAGGCGGTTCTCCAGGTTGGCACGTTCGATCAGCCGACCAACTCGCAGGAGATCCTTGCATGGACGATCGCGAGCAACACCGGATACACCTTTGAGCACGCCGCATGGAAACCTCGGCTGGGCCTCAAGCTCAATGTCGCCAGCGGTGACAACGACCCCGCCGACGGTCGCCTTGGAACCTTCAACCCGCTCTTCCCGCGCAACAACTACTTCAGCGATGCCAACCTGCTCGCTCCGTACAACTTCTTCGACGTTCATCCCACGCTCACGCTGCGTCCGACGGACACCCTGTCGGTGACTGCGGGGTGGGATGCCTTCTTCCGCTACAGCACCGACGATGCAGTCTTCTCTCCGACCGGCATCGTGATCCCCGCAACCGCGTCGGATGGCCGGTTCGTCGGCAGCACTCTCACGCTCGTCGCAGACTGGACAATCAATCGCCACCTCACGCTCACCGCGAGTTACGCCCACTTCTTCCGCGGTCGCGTCGTCAAGGATGCGGGCGGCAAGGACGTGGACTACTTCGGCGTTTGGCTCACGGCGAAATTCTGACAGCCGACGCTCCCGCCGCTGTGCTCAAGCCGACCCGCGCGTGCGGTCCGTCTGGACGCGCAGTCGGGGTGGATCACCGCCGGGATATCGTCTCGTCACGATGACGCCGCTTTCGGCAACTTCGTTGCCCGCCAGCCTGGTCGAGGCCGAGTCCCCCTTGGATCGCGTCGCGTCCTGGGTGCATCGTCGCCGTCGCATGCTCTTTGGCCTGGCGATCCTGCTGCACATCGTGAGCTTCAGCGGCGTGTGGCGGCCGGGCCCGGACTCGTCCCTCTTTCGTGCGGCGGCACGCAATCTGGCGGAACGGGGCGAGTTCGCCGCCAACGCGCTTCAGACCCTGGAAATGAACGCGGGCTTTCCGTATCTGCTCTCGTGGTTGCACGCCGCGATGGGCGAGCGGGCCTGGCCGGCGTTGTTGCTGATTCATCTCTGCGCGATGGGGGCGGCGGCGATGGCGTTTCTGCTGATTCGCCGCGTGGTGGACGCGAAGATCGCAACGCTGGTCGCGCTCTTGCTGCTCGTGAACGTGACGTTCGTGCGTCACAGCATCGAGATTCTCGCCGACATTCCGTTCATGTTTGCCTGCATGACCTTTCTGTATGGCTATGAGCGCTGCGTGGCGGGGGTTGCTGCCCATCGCGCTGCGCCGGCGCTTCGTGCTCAGACGCGCGCAGGATTGGGGGGTGGGTTGGGAAGTCGGGTCGGGAGTGGGGTGGGTGTTGGGATTGGTGTGGGGGTTGTGCTCATGGCGGCCGGGGTGCTCGGGATGGCGTCGCTTCGGGTGGTGTTCCTCCTGCCCGTGGCGGCGATCGCCGCGGAGCTGGCGTGGAGAGCGCTCGCGACGCGATCGCGTGCGGTGATCGGAGTCTCGCTCCTGTTGATCGTGACCATGGCGGCGATGATCGCGCTGGTTCGCGTTCTCGACCCGCGCCTGGGCGAGGGGGCAACGCTTCTCAGCAAGGAACGTCAGATTCTCGATCTCTTCCACAGGGCGCCCGAGGTGCTGAAGCGATCGTGGGATTTCTGCTTCATGCACCTGTTCGCGAAGGTGACGCCGACCGCGATGTTCGGCAATCGCGTCGGGGTGGTGCCGATCGACCTGCTGATTTCCGGCGCGGTCCTTATTTCGGGGCTCATGCTGGCACGGCGTCGGGTCGCGTGGGGAGTGCTGGTGGGGCTTTGCTTCCTGCAGTGGCTGCTCTTTTTCCCGGATCAGCGGTACTTTCTTCCCATTCTGCCGCTGTTGATCGTGGGATGGTGCGATCTGACGAACTGGGTTGCGCGTCGGATGGCGGCACGCTTCTCAAGCGCGTGGGGCGTCCGCGTGGCGGCTGGAATGATTGGGCTGATGCTGATCGCCAACACGGCAAGGTCGCTCGGCTTCGCGATCGAGCAACGTCGGGGCGGTCTGCTGGAACATCACGAGAACGGTCGGTACGACCAGCTTCCCGAACTTGCGGCGTGGGCACAGGCCAATCTCTCGCCCGATGCGGTGATCCTTGCTGATCCGCTGCTCTCCGGCCCGCTTCACTACTGGTCCAGGCTCCGGACCGTGACCCCGGAGCTGTACGAGCGCTTTCAGGGATCGCTGGATGATGCCGCGATTGTGGTGCTGCTGCCTCCCGACGCCTCGATGCGGAACTGGATGGCCGCGATGCGGCTTGGCGTCGGGCCCGAGATCGTGTCGATCACAAGCCCGACGACGGGGCGGACGGTGGGGCTGGCACGCCTGAGTTCGGCGCGCGTCGCGCCGGCTTCCGCGCCGTCGCACTGATCGTCCGACGTGCGGGTGGGGTTGCGTATACTGGGCTCTGCCTCCCTGGGTGAGGGGGGGGCGGCTCGACGGGGTCTGGCTTCTGCGAGGCGCGTCGGCTGGCGACGCGGCGGTGAGGACGCGGGTCGAGCCGGAGATCGAACTGCGCAGTCCCGTTGCTCATCGCATGCACACGCCGCTCCGCACGCTCAATCCCGTCCAGTCGATCCGGACGCTGTGGTCATCCCGATCGCTGCTGCGAGAGTTGGTGATTCGTGACGTCGCGCTGCGATACAAGGGATCGGTGCTCGGGTATTTCTGGGCGATCCTCACGCCTCTGATCACCCTCGCGATCTTCACCTACGTCTTTTCCGTCGTGCTGCGGGCACGCTGGCCCGGGATGCCGGAGCAGGATTCGCATCTGGGCTTTGCGCTGGCGGCATTCTGCGGCATGGTCGGTTTTCAGGCGTTCTCCGAGCCTGTCGGACGGTCGGCGACGCTGATCACGTCCAACCCGAACTTCGTCAAGAAGATTGTCTTCCCGCTCGAGGCGCTGCCGCTGATGACGGCCTGCTCCGCGGCGGTGCTCGCGGTGCTGAACCTGATCACGCTTCTGGCGGTGACGTGGCTGGTGACGGGGCGGATCCCGGTCACGGTCGTGGCGTGGCCGCTCGTCATTCTGCCTGCGCTCTTGCTCGGGCTGGGAGTGGCGTGGTTTGTGGCGGCGCTTGGGGTGTACCTGCGCGACCTGGGACAGCTGATCGGCCCGCTGCTGCAGATGCTGTATCTGCTGACGCCGGTGCTCTACCCGCTCTCGGCGGTGCCGGAGGCCGTGCGATGGCTGGTGGGGGCCAACCCGCTGACCGTCGTGGCGGAGGGCTCACGCGCGGTGTTGGTCGCGGGCCAGTGGCCTGACTGGAGCATGCTGGCGACGGCGCTGCTCGTCTCGGTCTGCGTGGCTCAGCTCGGCTACGCGTGGTTCGTCACAACCAAATGGGGCTTTGCCGATGTCGTCTAGCACGCACCACGAAGGCGCGGGCGATGTGTTGGTCGATGTCCGCGGCATCTCCAAGGTCTTTCGCACCTATCGCTCGCCGGCGGATCGCCTGAAGCAGTATCTCGCGCGTGGGATGGGCTTGGGAGGGCGGAGCCGGTTCGATGAGTTCTGCGCACTGCAGGACGTGTCGTTTGAGGTGCGGCGGGGCGACGCGGTCGGGCTGATCGGGCGGAATGGATCGGGCAAGAGCACGCTCTTGCAGATCATCGCGGGCGTCATGCGTCCTACGGCCGGCACGGTGCAGACGCGGGGGCGCGTGGCCGCGCTTCTGGAGCTGGGCAGCGGCTTCAATCCCGAGTTCACGGGGCGTGAGAATCTGGCGCTGCACGCGACGCTGGTGGGGATCGACCGCGACGAGCTGAAGGAGTGCCTGCCCGCGATCGAAGCCTTCGCCGACATCGGCGAGTTCATCGACCGACCACTCAAGACGTATTCGAGCGGGATGATCGTGCGTCTGGCCTTTGCCGTGCACGCGCAGCTCAGGCCCGATGTTCTGATCGTCGACGAGGCGCTGGCGGTCGGCGACGCGGCGTTTCAGATCAAGTGCATGACGCACCTGAGGCGGCTGCTGGACCGGGGCGTCTGCGTGCTATTGGTCACGCACGATCCCAACACGGTGCGATCGTTCTGTTCGCGCGCCATCTGGCTTGACCACGGTCGCATCCGCGAGTCGGGCGACCCTCGGTCGGTGACGGTGAACTACTGCCGGGTGCTGTACTCGGGCGAGATGTCCGACGCCGCGGGGAGCGCCGTTCCGCCGGCGGCGCCGGTGGAGTCGATCGCGACGACGCAGTCGCTCGCCGAGGCACGCGCCGGCGAGCCGGGGCACGCGCTCTCGTCCGAGGCTTCGCGCGCGCCGTCGCTCAGCGATCGCGACGGCCTCACGCGCTGGGGCAGCGGCGAGATCGTGCTGCTGGCGGCCGGACTTTTCCGCGTTGCGACCGGCGAACAGCTCGGCGTCGTCCCGCTGGGCGAGCGCGTGCGTCTGGTGCTTCGGGTGGCCATGCGATCGCCGGTCCGACCGTCGCGATGGGGGCTTGGCTTTGCGATCCGAGACTCCAAGGGCCTCGCGGTGGTCTCGCACGTGACTCTTGCGACACACACCGAGCTGCCGCAGCTGGGCGTCGGTCAGGAGCTGATCGCGGCCTTCGAGTTTGACAACCATCTCGCGCCGGGCACCTACTCACTCGCGGCGGTGGCGGAGCAGATGATCGGGGCCGAGCGTCTATACTTCGACTTTGTGGAAAACGCGGTGATTTTCCAGTCACTTTCCCCCTTTGCGGGATTCTCGCTGACCCTGCCGCCCGTCGTTCAGGAGTTCCTCGTTGTCGAGTCCAGCCGCAGCAGCGACGCAGCCGAGCCAGCATCCGGCGGTCAATAGCCGGACGTGGTGGAACGATTACTTCCGGGATCACTGGGAGGCCAACACCGGCCGAGAGCAGACTCGGCACTTCATGGTGCGCCTCGCGGCGTCGATCCCTTCCCCGGTCAGAGAGTGGATGGAACGCGACGAGCGGCGGGTGCTCGATTGGGGCTGCGCTCTGGGAGAGGGCGTCGAGGAGTTGCGCAGAGCCTTCCCGCGAGCCGCGGTGGAGGGCCTGGATTTCTCCGAGTCGGCGATCCGTCGGGGGCGAGAGCTCTATCCAGGCGTCGCGCTCTCGACCACTCAGGAGTTCGAGGCCCGAAGCCCGGACGACCAGCGTTTCGACGTCGTGGTCTGTTCCAACTGCCTCGAGCACTTCGCTGACCCGATCGCGAAGATGCGTGAGCAGCTTCGCCTGTGCGCCGGTGTCTACATCGCGATGGTCCCGCTAGAAGAGCCGTTCCCGCTGTGCGAATCGCACGCCGTGTCGCTGGCGGCGTCGGATTTCCCCGAGCAAGTGGACCATTTCCGGCGTCTGTGCGCGATGCCGATCGATGTCGATCCGAGGTACTGGCCGCTTGGGAAGCAGCTTCTGGTGGTGTACGTCTCGGCCGATTGGACGCCTGTGGCCCTCGGTCTGCGTGACGATCCGCTGAGGCGTTCGCGGCTTGCGGCAGAGGCGTCGCCCGGTGAGCGAGCGCCCCACGACGTCGCGCCGCAGCGTGAGATCGATCCGTCCCGCCGCGCCGAACGGGACAAGTGGGATTCGATTTACGCCGCTCAGGCCGAGTCGATCGAGACACCGGCGTCGTCCCGCACCAATCGCGAGTTTGCCGAACTTGTCAGCGCACTGCTCCCCGAGGGCGGCCGCACGCTGGAGGCCGGTTGCGGCGAGGGGCGTCAGAGCCTCGCCCTCGCGCAGCGCGGATTCAACGTTGAACTCCTGGACTTCTCGGCCGAGGCGATCGCAACTGCCCGCAGGATCTTTTCTCAAGCGGGCGTCGGTGCCTCCTTCCACGTGGCCGACGCGTTCGAGCACGCGACGCCTGCGTATGACATCGTCTTCAACGCCGGCGTGCTCGAGCATTACACACGCGAGCAGCAGATCGCGCTGATGCGGGCGATGGCTTCGCGCAGTCGCGGGTATGTGCTCCTGCTGGTGCCGAGCCGGCTTTGCTATTGGTACTGGGTGTGGAGAACACAACTGGCGTCGACCGGCGGGTGGCCCTACGGCGTCGAGATGCCCGTCGCTGACACAGCCGAACTGTTCCGCGAGGCGGGGCTTGAGCCGGTCGGAACCGCCTTCCTCGGCGCGTCGTGGACGACCACGTTCATCGAGCAGATCGACGGCCTGAGCCCCGATCTTCGGCGAAGGCTGCTGAGGCTTCACGAGAGCGGCGTCGTCGATGATCCGAGCCGGTCGTACCTCGTCGCGTGTCTGGCGAAGGTGCCCGGGGCTCCCGTCCGGCCCGCTCCCGAGGCGTTCGTGCCGACCGCTCGCACCTCCGAGCACGAGCTTGCACGCGTCCGAGCCAATCTCGCCGACGCGGTCTCCGAATCCCTCGGAAAGGATGCGCAGGTCTCGCTTGCCGCCCGCCGAGAGGCCGACTTGCGAACCTCCCTGCAGGAAGCGCAGGGACAGTTGGACCGCATCCGGGGATCGAAGGTCTGGAAGGTGCTTCGCGCGGGCAAGGCCGTCCTGCGAAGGTTCACCCGCCTGTCAGCAACGGGCGAGTTGCGCCTGTCGTATGCGTCGCTCGTCAACGCGACGCTTGGATGGCCGCTGCGGCTCGTACTTCCCTCTTCGGTCCGCGCGGTCGTCCGCACGCATCACCACGACGCGATGGCAACTGTCAGCGGGACGGTCGTGTGCGTGTCCGATCCGGCCGGGCTTGGGATTCCGGGTCATGCAACGCTCGACTCGCGCGGGACGCGAAAGCGACGCGTGCGATTTGCCGTGCTCGCGGCCGCTCCGGCCGATCAGCCGCTGCTCCTGCGATGGATCGACGGGCTTGCACGCCAGACTCGTCGGCCCGACGAAGTGGTCGTCGCGAACTGTGCCCCCGCGGCGGTCGATCTCGAAGTCGCCGGCGCACACGCGTCCTCGCTCGGGCTCGCGCTCCGGTTCGTCGGCGGCCCCGGCCTGACGCGCGCCGCTGCTCTCAACGAGGCGCTGCGCACGACCAGCCAGGAGTACGTCGTATTGGCCGATGCGTCGCTGGAGTTGTCGGGTGGATATCTCGAGAAGCTGATCTGCCCGTTGGAGCGCAGCGATGAGATCGACGCCGTCGCGCCTCGCCACACCGACGACTCGGCACTCGATCTCGCGCAGGATGCGGACTGGAACGAGGTCCAGGCGCACGTTCCCCCCAGCGTGGGCGGCTATGCGATCAAGGCCTCGATCGCTCGGAAGGTGGGGGGGCTGGTTGACCATCTGAGCCGGGGCGGCGAAGAGGGCCTGCTCGCGCTGAACGCATCGGGTGTTGGGGCACGCTGGGCGTACGCCCCCGAGGCCGTGGTGCAGACGCTGCGGCCGCCGAGCCGGGGTGCTCGTCTTCGGGCCGCGTGGATACACGCGTTTGGCAGCGGCGAGAGCAGAGTCCGCTTCCACACCTATGCGGGGCACGCGCGAGCGCTGCTCATGCTCGCTCTGATGCTCGTGACGGGCGGTCTGATCGCGGCCGGACTGGCGGTCCTGAGTCTCAGGCCCGAGCCGTTGCTGTCGCCCGTGATCGCGGGGCTGGTCTTCTGCTTCCTCGCGGCGGGCGTGCTGCTTTACGCCGCCCGGTCGGGCCCGGGACGAGTCCTGCTGCGGTCGGTGCGGCGCGCGCGCTCCCCCGGCGAGTCGGCGGCGGCCCTCGTTGAGCGGCACTTCCTCACGCCCGTTGCTGAGTCGCTCGGATTTCTCTCCGGCCTTGCTTCCTCGCGAGGCGATGCCCTGCGCCGGGCGATTGATCTCACGCGTCCGACCATCGTGTTCACGCCCGGCGCCGAGTGGCACTGGATGAAGCAGCGCCCCACGCATCTGGCGGAGGCTTTCGCCAAGCGTGGCATTCAGGTTGTCTTCTGTCCGAACAACTATCTCGAGCGCGTCTACGGCAACTTCACACGTGTGGGCGGGGACGCGCAGGGACGCGGTGCGGTCATTCTGTGCAACGACCACGACGCGCTGAGGGGACTGGAGCGATGCTTTGCCTACGTCTTCAGCGCCAAGGCGTTCCGGGGCGAACTCGGGTTCCTGCCGCGCGGCGCCAAGATGATCTTTGACTACATCGACGAGTCCAAGATCAGCGGTTCGACCGACGATGACGTCGCAAGGGCCGCGCGGCGGGCAGACCTGACGTGCGTGACGGCTCGCCGACTGCTGGAGCATCTGCACTCGATCGGCATCACCGATCCGCTGCTGGTTCCCAACGCGGTGCACGTCGAGGACTGGACGAAGGCGCCCGCGTCGGAGACGCCTGAAGACCTCGCCTCGGTCCTGCGGGCCGGCAAGTACGACGCCGTGGTCGGCTATGTCGGGGCGTTGAGCTACTGGTTCGACTACGAGACCGTCCGAGCCGCGGCGATTGCCCGGCCGAACTACCTGTTCGTGCTGATCGGCCCGATCCTGACCGAACAAGCCGGCGTGAGCGTGCGCTCGATGCCGACCAATGTGGTCCATCTGGGCACCAAGAGCTATTCGGATCTTCCGGCCTATCTTCGCGCCTTCCACGTCGCGACGGTGCCGTTCCTCTTGATGGACGTCACGCTTTCGACAAGCCCCGTCAAGATGTTCGAGTACGCCGCCGCGGGCGTGCCGATCGTTTCGTCCCCTCTGCCCGAGTGTGTCGCGTGCGGCCCGATCGTGCGGACGCCTTCGAGCGTGGGCGAGTGGCTCTCGGCCCTCGACGCGGCGATCGCCGAGCGTGGGGACGAGGCGAAGCGCGATATGCTGCGGTCGTTCGCCCGCGCGAACACGTGGGATGCGCGTGCGGACGCCATCCTTTCGCGGATGGGACTTGGCCCGGAGCCGGCGGCGCGGGGCTGACCCCGCCGCCCAAAGATCGACCGCGGAACCCCCTTTGGGAGCAGCACGATGTCGTCATCCGAGACAGTGAAGAAGGTGCAGGACGCGGTGATCTCGCGCCTCAAGAAGTTCAAGGCTTCGAGCAAGCACGTCATGGCGCGCCCGTGGACCTTTGATCCGCGGGCGGTCAAGCTCAACCAGGACCTGTACGAGAACAACCCGGATCTGGACCCCGCCATGCTGGCCCGCGTGCGCAAGGAGATCGACGAGATTTCCGACATGCTCAAGTACGAAAAGTCGTACCGCGCCGCCTGGCAGTCCCACGCCGAGCGGCTGTCCGCCTCGATCATCGAACTGCGGAAGGTCATCCAGCCCGGCCAGCGCGTGCTCGAGCTCGGCTGGCCCACGCTGACGCTCCACCTGCTCCGCTCGCACTTTCCCGACGCCCACATCGAGAGCGGCGCTTTCGAGGTGCGACAGAACTGGCCACTCGCCGATGCGTCGATCGACGGCGTCATCAGCATGGAGGTCTTCGAGCATCTCTCCGACATTCCCGACGGCATCAACGAGACCGTCACCTTCTCGGGCTTCCAGGGATGCCTCAACGAGTCGTTCCGCGCCCTGCGCCCCGGCGGCTGGGTCTTTGGAACGACGCCCAATGGCACCAGCGTCGTCAATCTGCTCTCGGTCCTCTGGGGCGCAACGCCCTGGTTCTATCAGCCGCACTTCCGTGAATACGGCCGCGCCGACATCACGAAGCTGGCCCTCAACGCCGGCTTCGAGATCGAAACCCTGCGTGCGGCCCACGTGCTCACGGTGTCCAACAAGACGGACTACACGCCGGTCTTCGACGCCCTGATCCGCTACGGCTACACGCTCCAGGACCGCGGCGACAACTGGTTCATCACGCTCCGCAAGCCCGCGCGCTGAGCGCTCGCTCGTCGTGCCCACGCCCCTTCCGGAGAGATCTGCGTGCGACGGATCGCGTCCAAGGCCGCCCGTGCCGTTCAGGAGCCGCGCTGGGCGCTGCGGCGGATCTACGCCAAGACCGTCACGCGGCCGATGTTCGCCTCGCTGCGCTATGGGTCGGCGAGCGCCGTCGCAAGCCAGATGTGCCGAGCGGTCGAGGACCGCTCCGGACCGGTCTTTGTTTTTCCCGCTCCAAGCGTCGCCTGGGGTTATCTTTTTCAGCGTCCGCAGCAGCTCGCGCGGGCGCTGTGGGAACTGGGATATCCGGTGCTCTACGCGGCCGACCCGAGCTATTCGGAAGGACTCGACGCGCGGGCCGTGCCGATCTTCCGTACCCCGGACGGGCCGGTGCTCTTCGCCGACGGGCGTGGCGGAGTGTGCGTCGCCGAGTTTGCACGCTCGCGTCCGGTGATCTGCTGGCGCTACTGGCCTCACCAGGAGCGTTTCGTCGCCGCACTGCCCGAGTCGGCCGTGATCGCGTACGACGTGGTCGATCACCTGACGTGCTTCGAGCAGTACGACGCGATCCGCGACGATCACCAGCGGGCCTTGCGCTCCTCGGCCGCGGTCTTTGCGTCGGCGCGTCTGCTGTGCGACGAGATCCGACCCGTCCGACCCGATGTGACGCTCGTGCCCAACGGTGTGCGTCACGAGGACTTCGCCGCGGCGATCCGTGCGCCGGACCATGATGCGCTGCCCGAGTTCCGAGGCATTCCGCCGGAGGCTGTCGTCATCGGCTACTACGGCGCACTCGCCGAGTGGGTCGATTACGAACTCATCGAAGAGCTGGCACGGCGGGAGCCGTCCTGGTGGTTTGTCTTCATCGGCGATCGCGTCAGCTTCAGCCCGCGTATCGACCGCTTCCAGAAGATTCCGAACGTGAGGGTGATCGGACGCCAACCCTATGCGCGACTGTCGGCTCTGCTTGCACGCATGAACGTGGCGATCATCCCTTTCAAGGTCAACGACCTGACCGTCGCGGTCTCACCCGTGAAGCTCTTCGAGTACGCGGCAGGTCAGAAGCCGGTGGTCTCTGCCGCACTGCCTGAGTGCGTCGAAGTGTCCAGCGGCTGTTCGGGTGTGCGCATCGCGTCGGGCGCGGACGAGTGGATGGATCAGATGCGCTGGTGCCTTGCCCAAGGCCGGTCCGAGCAGACACAGGCCGCGCTCGAGGCGCTTGCCGCCTCGTCGACTTGGCGGGCCCGTGCAAGGACGATTGTCGCCGCCCTGAGGGACAAGGGTGTTCCGCTCGCGGATCCCGCGGCCGTTTAGACATCTACCCGGCAGCCTGCTCGCGCGGGCGCGTGGGCGCCCTGGTCCGTCGGTGAGATCACGAGCGCTGCAGCGCGATCTCGTAGGCGCGGCCGGTGGCGATCGCGGCCTCGTTCCAGGTGAACGTGGTCATCCATGATTCGGGATCCGGTTCGGGGGCCCCGCCGGACGTCGCCGCCAGGATCGCCGCGCGGATGCTCGCGGGGCTTGACGGGTCGGCGTAGAGCGCGTGGTCGCCGAAGTACTCGCGCGTGCAGCCGCCCGGGGTCACGACGAGGCGGCAGCCGCAGACGCCGGCCTCGAGGCTTGCCAGACCCGGAGTTTCGTACCAACTGACGTTCACGTGCACGAGGCTCTGGCGATACAGCGCGACGAGTTGCTCGTGGCCCATCGCGGGCGTGAAGCTGACGTTGTCTCCGGCCTCGCGTCGGATCTGGTCGAAGTACGCCCGATGGCGGGCTCCGCAGTCGCCGACGATGCCCAGACGCACCGGGAGCCCACGCACGGCGCGGACCAGCGCAAGTTGATTCTTCCGAGGCTCGATGCGACCGACGCACACGACGCCGGACCGTTCGGCGGCGTTCGCTCCGCCCGGGTGAAACACACGCGTGTCCACCGCGTTGGGCACGCACACGCTGGCGCAGCGGAGCGTGAATCGTTCGGCGATGCGCTCGCGCTCGGCCTTGCTGTTGGGCAGGATCGCCCGAACCGTGTCGAGGACGTACTGCACACCCGCGCGAAATCTCAGCAGCGGACCGACACGTGCCAACGTGTCGCGACCCCGGGCAGTCCGTGCCGCCCGCACGACATTCCGCACCGCCTGCAGACGCTCGGTCCCGATCGTCCGGGCGATCACCCGCGAGAGGGTTCCGCGCCCGTGCACGTCAAACTCATCGGTCGGCCAGTAGATCGTGCTCAGCACCGACGGCGGACCCGACTGCTCGCGGAGACGTCGGCAGATGGGCAGCGTCTCCCACAAGCGGTCCATGTGCCAGAGGTGAACGATGTCGAAGCCGTCGAAGCGCAGGTCGCCGGGGCTGCGCAGTTCGATGAAGGCGCCGCGCTCTTCCATCGCGGCCTTGGTCCGGAGGATCTGTGTCGTGTCGCCGCCGCGGTGACGCTCCAGATCGTCGCGCACGAACCAGAGCGCTCGCAAGCCGCTCATCGGGCTTCTTCCAGATGGGGCGGAGCGAACTCGTCGGGCGACATCCTGCCGTGCAGCAGGACCGAGGCGATGCGCTCCGAGGCTCGTCCGTCGCCGTAGACGCTGACTTTCTTTGCCATCTGCGCGTGACGGCGCGGATCCGAGAGCAGCGCGGCCGCGGTGGTGGTGATGGTCTGCTCGTCCATGCCGACCAGAGCGGCCACGCCGCTCTTCACCGCCTCGGGTCGTTCGGTGGTGTTGCGCAGCACGAGGGTGGGCACGCCGAGGGACGGGGCCTCTTCCTGCACGCCGCCAGAGTCGGTGAGAATCAAGTGCGCGCGGGCCTGCAGGTGAACGAACGTTTCGTAGGCGAGCGCGTCGACAAGGCGAATCTGCTCAACGCCGCGCAGCATCTCGATCGCCACCTCCCGCACCGCCGGGTTGGGGTGCATCGGGTAGACAAAGACGACATCGGGGAAGCGCTCGGCCAGCGACCGCAGGGAGCGGAAGATCGCCCGGATCGACTCTCCGAAGCTCTCTCGCCGGTGCACCGTGACGAGCACCAGGCGTCGGGACGAATCGATCCCGGAAAGAAGATCCGATCCTGTTCGGGCGGGGCGGGCCAAGACCGAGCGCAGCGCGTCGATCGACGTGTTGCCCACGACGAAGATATCCGACTCGCTGAAGCCCTCGCGGAGCAGGTTCTGCTTCGAAGCCTGCGTGGGCGCAAAGTGCCACTTGGTGCACACCGCCGCCGCCCGTCGGTGCATTTCTTCAGGGAAGGGCTCTTCGAGCGAGCCCGATCGCAGCCCGGCTTCGACGTGCGCGAAGGGGATCTTGGCAAGGAAGGCACCCATCGCCGCGGCCAGCACGGTCGTGGTGTCTCCCTGCGCGACGACGATGTCGGGCGAAAGCTCGGCAAACAGATGGCCGAGGCGCTGGAGAATGCGGCCGGTCAGTTCGCCGGGCTTTTGCGCGTGGGTCATCAGGTCCAGGTCGACATCGGCTCGCAGGTCGAAGGCGTCGAGCGCTCCGCGCAGCAACTCTCGGTGCTGACCGGTCGAGACCAGTGTGACGCGTGCGTGGCTCTTCCACGGATCGGTCCTTAGAAGCTGCACCAGCGGCGCGACCTTGATCGCCTCCGGCCGGGTTCCAAGAACGATCGCAACGTGCTTCATGCCGGATTATTGCGCCTCAGTGCTGCCGCGCCTCGTCACCCTGCGTGAGCGATGCGGCGACGCCCGCCATCTCCTGCGCCCGGCTGGCCCACGAGTTGGATCGTGCGAACGCGATGCGCTGCTCGCGGCCCGACGCTCCGTCGCGAAGGGCCAGCCGGAGCTCTCGAGCAACCGATTCGTCGTCCGCACCGAGGCGGCAGACCGACCGCAGCAACTCCACATCAGCGACCGGAGTGGTCACCACGCTCAGGCCGAGCGCCAGATACTCGTAGATCTTCACCGGATTGGCCGCGGCCGAGATCGCGCTGCGGTCAAAGGGCACCCAAGCGACGTCGAACGACGCCATGTACGCGGGCACCTGTTCGTAGGGCCTGGGTCCGAGGAACACCACGTTCGTCAAGCGAGAGAGCCGTTCGATCGGCGCGCTACGCACCCAAGGCCCGACGAAGACAAAGTCGGACTCCGGCAAGAGCCTGGCGACCGACTCGATCAGCCCCCAGTCGATCCACTCCGCCAGTGCGCCGACAAAACCCACAACCGGGCGACCCGTTCGCGGCATGTCGGCGGGCGTCGCAAACGTCCGATCAGCGTCAAAGCGGGCAAGATTCACGCCGTTGCGGATTACCCGTTCCGTCGCCGGGGGCAAGCCCAGCTCGCGTCGAAGCCGTCGCGCCCGCTCCAGCAACAGATCCGCCGAGGCCGTCACCGCGTCGCATCGACCCAGCAGCGACCGCTCCCATTCCAGCAGCACGTCGAGGTGCGCCGCGTTCTTCGCGTGAATCGCCACGTCGTCGATGCAGTCGTAGATCACTCCAGCGAACGGCAGACGTTCCAGCCATGGCGTCCAGGCCGGCGTCGTCACCAGCGCGACGGCCTTCTCCCACGCGATCAGCGGGTCAAGCTGCTCCCGCAGTTCGCCCGCCGCGACCCGTGCCCACGCCGCCTGTGCACGGCGCGAAAGCACCCGCGCGAACTGTCCCGGCCAGCCCGCGAGCGGGCGCACGACGATGCCGTCCACGTCTTCGCGACCCGTCAGTCTTTCGGCCATGTTCCGCACCGACGCCGACTGGACGAAGATGTTCCGCACGCCCATCTCCGCCCACGCCTCGCTCAGCATGCGGGTTCGCCCCACCAGCGGGAAACGCCACGTCACCGCGGCCAGCGACACCAGCGTCGGTCCGTCTGATCTCGGTCCCGGAGAACCATGCTGCCGATCGCGTTGGCCGGGCGTCATCATGCCACAAACCTCGACGGGAAGAGCCAAGCAAGCACACGCTGTTCTCCGGCTGGCTCAGAAACTCACGGGTCGCGATGATACGCGATCCTCCGCTCCGGACCGGCCCGCGGCAGATGCCGCCGCAGTTGTCACGCTGTCTTCGTCGAGGTGAGCGGTGGAAGGCTCGTGGTGCGGAGGCGCAGGCTGTTGACAACCACGCTCACGCTGCTCAGCGCCATCGCCGCGCTGGCGAGCATCGGGGAGAGCAGCCAGCCGGTGAACGGGTACAGCACGCCCGCTGCGATCGGGATGCTGAGCATGTTGTAGATGAAAGCCCAGAAGAGATTCTGCCGGATCGTGCGCATGGTCGCGCGGGAGATGGCGATCACCTCGGGCACACTCCCAAGGTGAGAGCGAAGCGAAACGATCTCGGCCGTTTCGATCGCCAGTTCACTCCCGGCGCCGATGGCCAGGCTTACGTCAGCGCGAGAGAGCGCCGGGGTGTCGTTGATGCCGTCGCCGACCATGCCCACCTGCTCGCCCCGGGCCCGCATCGCCGCGACCGCGTCCGCCTTGGCGTCGGGAAGGTGCTCGGAGAAGACCTCGTCGATCCCGACCGCGCCGGCAAGAGATTCAGCCGCCACGCGCCGATCGCCCGAGATCATCACCACGCGAAGACCCAGCGAGCGCAGGTCTCGGATCGCGGCGGCCGCCTCAGGGCGCGGCTCGTCGGCTAAGTCAAGAACGCCGATCACTCGGTCATCCAGCGCGACGTGGACGATGCTATTCCCCTCGGCCGATGCGCCGAGCGAATCAGCCGAGGTTACGTCGATGCCCCTCTCCGAAAGGAAGGCAAAGCTTCCCACAACCACGCGAAGGCCCGAGACCGTCGCATCGACACCGCCTCCGGGCACGATCGTGGACTTCGAGGCCTTGACCCACGCGATCGAACGCTCCTTCGCAGCCTGACAGATCGCGAGGCTGAGCGGGTGCGAGCTGCCCTCCGCGGCGCTCGCGGCCCATGACACCACCTCTGTCTCCGTCATGCCGATGGCCCGCACCTTGCGAACGCCGGGGCGTCCGATCGTCAGGGTTCCGGTCTTGTCGAAGACGATCGTCGAGAGAGAATGAGCCCGCTCCAGCGCGGTGGCGTTCTTGATGAGAATGCCGCGACGTGCGGCACGACCGAGTCCGACGATGATCGCCGTGGGAGTCGCCAGACCCAGCGCGCACGGGCACGCGATGATCAGGACGCTGACGGCGCTCGTCAGCATCATCCCCGCCCTCTGGTCGGCGGGGGCGAAGAAGAACCACGCGACGGCCGCAGCAAGCGCGATCATCACCACGATCGGAACGAACACGGCGCTTACCCGGTCCGCGAGACGCGCGATCGGGGCTTTGCTGCCCTGAGCCGCACGCACAGTCTCCACGATGCGAGCCAGCGCCGTCGCCTCGCCGGTCCCCGTGACTCGGATCCACAGCGCCCCGTCCGTGTTCAGCGTCGCGGCGAAGACGCGCGAGCCTTCGCTCTTTTCCGACGGCAGGCTTTCGCCCGTGAGCATGGACTCGTTGACGGCGGCTCGTCCCCGCACGACCACGCCGTCGGCCGGCACGCTCTCTCCGGCACGCACCACCAGCGTGTCCCCCTCGCGGACGTCGTCGATATCCACCTCGATGGTCTCGCCCGCTCGCTCAACCCGGGCCGAGCGAGGCTGCATCGAGAGAAGTTCGCTGATCGCGTCGCCTGTCCGACGCGTCGCTCGCTCTTCGAGCCAGCGCCCCAGCAGCACCAGCGCGATGATCAGTGCCGCAGCCTCAAAGTAGACGCCCGGCGCGTGATTCATGGCGGAATCGTCGTGTGCACCCCAGTGCGCGCCAACCAGACCCGGGGCGAGAAGGACCGCGAGCGAATAGGCATAGGCCGAGCCGCTGCCCAGCGCGATCAGCGTGTCCATGCTCGCGCCGGCGTGCTTCGCCTCGGTCCACGCCTTGCGGAAGAAAGAGGACCCGCACCACAAGACGACGGGAGTCGCCAGCGCGGCTTGGAGACATGCCTGCCACCACGGATCCACGGACGTGATCGTGCCGTGCGACATCGCCAGCGCCGCGAGCGGAACGCTGAGGACGCCGGCCGCGATGAGACGGGCACGACCGTTCGACGACCTCGTGGGAGTGTCCGTGACGGTGATGGATCGGGTTCGGGGCGCGGCCCGAAAGCCCAGATCGTCGACGAGTGCGCAGAGCGCCTCGGCAGTGGCGCTTGGTCCATCCGTTTCGACGCGCGCGGTGCGCGTTGCGAAGTTCACAGCCGCCCGCCGCACGCCGGGTGCGCGAGCCAGTCCTCGCTCGATGCGTGCGGCGCACGCGGCACAGGTCATGCCCTCGATCGCAAGGTCGAGCGTGCCGGCCGCGGTCGCGGGTCGCTGTCCTGCGGGCGTGTCGGGTGAGGTCTTCATTCGGTCGGCCCGACGGAGTGCATCCGGCCGCGGATGGTAGATCCAGATCGGCGGATCGCCGGGCTTGCACGAGCTTTGACCGTACGCTTCTCCGTGCACAGCCGCCCCCCATCCCGGACGCATCGAGCCTCGGCCCCCACGCCGTCGGCGGATGACTTTGTTCGCTTGCTCCGTGCGGCTGTCGAGCGTCGGAGACCGTTGCTTGTGGGGCCCACCGCTTGCCGCGTTCTGAGCGCGGAGGCCGACGGCGTGCCCGGCGTGTTTGTTGAGCGCTTCGCCGAGGGCGCGACGCTCGTCGTGTACGAGGGCGTTGCGCCGACCATGGCCTTTGAGCCCCAAGCCGCGGCCGCGGTTTTGGATGCGCTCCATCCCTTCGGCGTGCGGGGTGTGTATCGCAAGCGTTTCGCTCGCGATCGCTCGCGACTTGGGGGCGCCTTGCCCGAGGATGTTCGCGATCCCGTCCCTGCCGCGGGAGAGCCGGTGCCCGAGGTCGTGCTGGTGCGTGAGAACGCGTGCGTCTTTGAGGTTCGGCTGTTCGACGGACTCTCCACCGGGCTCTTCCTCGATCAGCGCGAGAACAGACGCTTCGTGCACGAGTGGGTCCGATCGCGTCGGAGCAGCGGCGAGGTTCACGTGCTCAACACCTTCGCCTATACGTGCGCTTTCTCGGTCGCCGCCGCGACGGCCGGTGCGACCGTCGCAAGCGTCGATGTCTCACCCCGATACCTCGAGTGGGGGCGTCGGAACTTCCTCCACAACTCGATCGCTCCCGAGACGCACCGTTTCGCCCGCATGGACACCTTCGAGTTCTGCTCGTACGCACGGCGCAAGGCGATGCTGTTCGACCTGATCATCCTCGATCCGCCCAGCTTCGCGTCCGGCTCAAAGAAGAAGGGTGTTCGTCCGTGGAGTTCGGTCGCCGACTATGCGCGTCTAGTCGGCGAGGCGCGCGAGCTCCTGCGCCCGCGCGGCGTGATCCTCGCCAGCACCAATACCGGCGAACTCTGCCGCCCCGGACGACTTGAGCGTGAGATCATCCGCGGCCTGGGCGCCCCGCCCGCAAGGTGGGTGCGACTGCCCGATCTCTCCGCCGACGTGCGAGACGAACGGGGCCGCTTTGCCTCTCTCGCCTTCGAGCCTCAGACGGGCGTGAAGCCCGCGCCTTCCCGAGCATCGTCCGTTCCTTCCCCGATGACCGACCAGAGCCACGCTCACAGCGCTCGTCGTCCGAAGCCCCACCGATCATGACCACCGCTCACCTCCCACGACGAACGTTCGCCATCATCTCGCACCCCGACGCGGGCAAGACGACGCTGACCGAGAAGCTGCTGCTCTACGGCGGCGCAGTCACACTGGCGGGCTCGGTGACCAGCCGCAAGAACCAGCGTGCCACCGCCAGCGACTGGATGGAGCTTGAGAAGCAGCGCGGGATCTCGATCTCGTCCACCGTCCTGCAGTTCGACTACCAGGGCTACCGCATCAATCTGCTCGACACGCCGGGGCACAAGGACTTCTCCGAAGACACCTACCGCGTGCTCACCGCGGTCGACGCCGCCATCATGGTGATCGACGCGGGCAAGGGCATCGAGCCGCAGACGCGCAAGCTCTTCGAAGTCTGCCGCCGGCGGGGTGTCCCGATCTTCACGTTCATGAACAAGTGCGATCGGCCGACGCGAGATCCGCTCGAACTGCTCGACGAACTCGAAAAGGTGCTCGGGATCGGCGCGTTCCCCGTCAACTGGCCCCTGGGCACGGGGCCCAACTTCCGCGGCGTGTACGACCGCCTGACGCACCGGGTCCATCTCTTCGAGCGGTCCGTGCACGGGGCCTACGTCGCTCCCGTGCAGGTTCTGGGCCTCGACGATCCGGCCATCCGGTCGAAGCTGGACGATCAGCTCTACGCCCAGTCACGCGACGAGATCGAGATGCTGTCGGGCGCGGGAGAGCAGTACGACTCCGCAAGGGTGCTCGCCGGCACCGTCACGCCCGTCTACTTCGGCAGCGCGATGAACAACTTCGGCGTGCAACTCCTGCTCGACGGGTTTGTCGAGCATTCGGCCGACCCGGCCCCCCGTCGCGCCGGCGAACGGCTGATCCGACCCGCCGACCCGGTGTTCAGCGGCTTTGTCTTCAAGATTCAGGCCAACATGGATCCGCGCCACCGCGATCGCATCGCCTTCCTGCGCATCGTCTCCGGCACCTTCACCCGCGAGATGTCCGTCTTCCACGCCCAGTCGGGCAAGAAGATCCGTCTCTCCAACGCCCAGAAGCTCTTCGGCCAGGAACGCGAGACCGTCGACGAGGGCCGCGCGGGTGATGTTGTCGGCATCCTCGGGCACGACATCCTGCGCATCGGCGACACGCTGACCGAAGATCGCTCGATCGTCTTCAGCGAGATCCCGCGATTCACGCCCGAGACCTTCGCCTACCTGCACAATCCTCAGCCCGGCAACGCCAAGAAGTTCCGGCTCGGGTTCGATCAGTTGCTGCAGGAGGGCGTCGTGCAGGTGCTCGACGTCGGCACCGGCCAGGTCAAAACGCCGATGCTCGCCGCTGTCGGTCCGCTGCAGTTCGAGGTTGTTCAATACCGCCTCAAGGCCGAGTACGGCGCTGAGTCCCGTCTTGAGATGACGCGCTGGACGATCATGCGCTGGTGGCGCAAGCCCGGCGCTCCGGCCGACTGGCTCCCGGAATTGCCCGCCGATTGCACGCTCGCGCTTGATCGCGACGGACGCAACGTTGTCCTCTTCGCCGACGAGTGGGGCGTGCGTCACTTCGCCAAGCGACACCCCGACGTGGAGCTGTCAGAGACGGAAGACTTCGCGCCGCGCGCCGCGTCCGGCACAGCGACCTAGCACCCGAGTGTTCACGCCGGCCGCAGTTCGGGCGTCGTTCCCTCCGCGCTCGCGGGCTCGGCCTTCTCCGGGGTCGCCTCCGCCCGCGTGCCCGCCTTGGCGTGCCGCCCCGAAAGAAGCAGGTAGATGCTCGGCACGAAGAAGAGCGTAAAGACGGTCGAGATCACCATGCCCGTGACGAGCACGATGCCGATCGAGTTGCGCGCCATGGCGCCGGCTCCGGTCACCAGAACGAGCGGGAAGTGGCCCACCGCTGTCGCCACGCTGGTCATCAGCACCGGTCGCATGCGCGTGATGCTCGCCTCGCGAATCGCCTGTGTCCGCTCCATGCCCGACTCGCGAAGATGGTTCGCGAACTCGACGATCAGGATTCCGTTCTTCGCCACCAGCCCCACAAGCGTGATCAGCCCCACCTGTGAATAGATGTTGACGGTCGTCCAGTCGAGGAACGTGAAGATCAGAGCTCCGGTGATCGCCAAGGGCACGCTTCCAAGAAGCACGATCAGCGGGTCGCGGAAACTCCCGAACTGTGCGGCCAGCACGAGGTAAATGAGCAGCAACGCAAAGCCCAGCGTCACCGCCAGCGAGCCGCCCTCCTGCCGGATCTGACGCGATTCACCCGCGTAATCGAGCGAGTAGCCGGGCGGAAGCACGTCCCGCGCCGCACGCTCAAGAGATGTCAGCCCCTGCGCCTTGGTCACGCCCGGGACCAGCACGCCGTACACCTTGAAGCTGTTGCGCTGCTGGAATCGATTGAGCGTGCGAGGCGCGGCGACGGTCTCCAGCCGCGCGAAGGACGATGCGCTCACCAGCCCGCCGTCACCCGTCCGCACCTTCATCTGAAGCAGTTGTTCCGGCGTCGCGCGGCTGGCATCGCTCACCTGCGGAATCACCCGGTAGCTGCGACCCTCGTGGTTGAAGCGATTGACATAGCCCCCCGACAGCAGAATCGCAAGGTCGCGGCCCACGCTCGCCAGATCAAGCCCCATGTCCGCCACCTTCTCGCGATCGATCACGATGCGCGTCTGCGGCAGGTCGATCTTGAGGTCCGTGTCTGCATAGATGAACTGGCCGGTCCCGAACGCCGCGCCCACCAGTTGCTGCGCATACTGCGCCATCTGCTCGGGCGTATCGGTGCTCGTGACGATCAGTTCGACGTCGAAGTTGCCCGCGCCCGGCAGCGGGGGCGGGAGCACGGGAATTGCTTGCACGCCCGCGACGGTCATCACGCGGCCGAACGCTTCGCCCTGGATCTGCCGCGTGTCACGTTCGCGCTCCGACCAATCAATCGTCTGAATCCCGCCAAATCCCGTCGAGGGAGTCATGATGACGCGCCACACGAACCGCGTTTCCGGAATGTCCTTGAGCTGCGTCGTCACTTCCGTCGCGCTGCGCACCGTTGCGGCAAGTGTTGAGTCCGGCGCCGCGTTCAGAATGAAGAAGACCCCGCCCTCGTCCTCGGTCGGCGCCAGTTCCTTCGCGCTGAACATGTACAGCGGCACAGCGCCAAGGGCGATCAGGAGCGCGGCCGCCGCCATCGTCCACCGCAGGCCGAGTGTGACGTCGAGCGCACGGCCGTAGAGCGCACGCAAGCGGTCGAAGACCCCGTTCACGAAGCGCGTGAAGCGTCCCTCGCGCCCGTGGGCCGGCACCATGAACGCGCTGAGCACCGGTGACAGCGTCAGCGCCGTCACGCCCGAAACGATCACCGCCGCCGCGAGCGTGAACGCGAACTCACGGAACAGCACGCCCGTCAGCCCCCCCTGGAACCCGATCGGTGCATACACCGCCGCCAGCGTGATCGTCATCGAGATCACCGGCCCGACCAGCTCCCTCGCTCCCACCAGCGCGGCCTCGATGCGGTCCATCCCCTCGCGGATGTGCCGCTCCACGTTCTCCACCATCACGATCGCGTCGTCCACCACCAGCCCCACGCTCAGCACGATCGCCAGGATCGTCAGCAGGTTGAGCGAGAACCCGAAGATCACCATGAAGATGCACGCGCCCACCAGCGAGACCGGCATCGCCACCAGCGGCACGATCATCGTCCGGATCGAGCCCATGAACAGGAACACCACAAGCCCCACGATCACGATCGTCTCGGCAAGCGTCTTGCTGATCTCCTTCAGCGCGTTGCTCATGTAGAACGTGCCGTCGTAGGCCAGCCTCATCTCCACGCCCGCCGGCAGCAGAGGCTCCACCTCCTTCAGCTTGGTGCGCAGCCGCTCGGCGACCTCCAGCTCATTGGCCCGCGGCAGAGGCCACACCGACAGATAGATCGCGGGCTTGTCGTTCAGCCCCGCCTCACCCATCGGCTCCTCGCTCCCAAGCTCCACCCGCGCGACGTCGCTCAGTCTCACGATCGAACCGTCGCGCTCCCGCACGATCAGGCGCTCAAACTCCTCGCGGCTCCGAAGATCCGTGTCGGTCAGAAGGTCGATCTGAATCTCGGCGCTCTTGGTCCGGCCCACCGCCGCGACGAAGTTGTTGCGACGCAGCGCATCGAAGACCTCCGTCGGCGTCACGTCGAGCGCGGTCAGCTTGGCCTCATCGAGCCAAACCCGCATCGCCAGATTGCGTGGCCCCTCGATCCCGCAGCGCTGCACGCCCTCGATCGTCGCCAGCATCGGCTGCACCTGACGCGTCAGGAACTCGTTGAGGCGGGTCAGGTCCAGCGACTCGCTGGTGAAACTGATATAGAACGTCGCGAACGGACGGTCCGCTCGCTGGATCTCGATGCTCGGCGACTCGGCCTCCGCCGGCAGTTCCGATCGGACCTGATTCAGCCGCGCGCTGATCTCCGCCAGGGCGTCGGTGCTCGGGTGATTCAGACGCAGCCGGACCGTGATCGTGCTCACGCCCGCCGTGCTGCTCGATTCCACGTAGTCCACGCCGTCGATCGCCGAGACGGCGCGCTCAAGCGGCGTGGTCAGAAAGCCCCGGACCGTCTCCGCGCTGGCGCCGATGTACGCCGTCGTGATGACGATCGACGTCGACTCGATGCGCGGGTACTGACGCACCGGCAGCGTGCCGATCGCGCGCCATCCCACCGCAAGGATGATCAGATTCACCACAAGCGCAAGCACCGGCTTGCGGATGAAGATGTCGGTCAGCGATCGCATGCGTCGTTGTCTCCGTGCCCGCGTCAGGTTCGATCGTCGAGGTGTGCGTGGTGCGTCATGCCGGCTTTATGGGCTCGGGGCTTGCGCCGCGCTGGGGGCCGCGGTCTGGGCCGCGGTCTGGGCCGCATTCGGGGCCGCATTCGGGGCCGCCGCCGGCATCACCAGCGAGCCCTCCCGAAGCTTGAACGCGCCGCTCACCGCCACCTGTTCGCCCGCCCGCACTCCGTCCAGGATCACCACCTCGTCACCAATGGTGGGGCCCAGCTTCACGAAGCGCTGGCGAGCCCGCATCTTGGTCGCGGCAGCCCCGTCGGGTCCGGGCTCCTGCACCTGTTCGATCACAAAGACCTGATCGGAGTAAGACGCACGACGAACCGCCCGCAGCGGCAGCACGACGTGCTCGCGCGGTTGCTCCACCGGCACCCGCAGCCGCGCAAACATGCCCGGCCGCAGCGAGCCGTCCTTGTTGTCGGCCAACGCCCGGACGCGCACGTTGCGTGTGACGTTGCTCGCGGTGGCGTCGATCGCCGCGACGGTCAGAGAGATCGGCGTTCCGCCCTCGGCACCACCCGCGCTCTCGCGCAGGCCCTTGACGGTCATCCCCAGTTTCACCCGTGTGATCTGCTCCTGGGGAATCGGAAAATCGATGAAGATGGTCTCGCCCACTTCCTGAAGGGTCGCCACCGGCGTTCCCATGCTGCCCATCGGCATCGACAGGAACTGACCCTCGTGGATCGTCCGCAGCCCCACCCGCGACCGAAACGGTGCCCGGATTGTGTGCTTGGCCAGCCGCGTCCGCACCTGCTGGACCTCCGCCGCCGCCTCGTCCACGCTCGCTTTCGCCCGGTCCAGCGACGCCTTCGCGCGATCGAGGTCCGCCCGCGCGCGATCCACGTCGATCGCCGAAGTCGCCCGGGTCGCCAGCGCGGCTTCCTTCATCCGAAGTTCTGACTCTGCCAGACGCACGCTCGCCTCGGCCACCTGCACGTCCGCCCGCGACACGCGCAGCGTCGCTTCCTTCGATCCAAGCTCGGCCTGCACCGTCGCGTCGTCGATCTCCAGGAGCACCTGCCCCGCCTCGACGATGTCGCCCGACTCAAAGCCCACGCGCCGGACCGCGCCCGCCACCTCGTTCTGGACCGTCACGCTCCGTAGCGCGACGACGGTTCCCACAAGATCCGTGGTCGGCGCCCACTCGCGCGTCGTGACGGTCGCCAACGTCACGGCCTCGGCCGGCTCAAACGCAGGCCCGCCGCCCGCCCGCATCGCGGAGCGCTTGTACAGCCCCAGCCCCACGCCCACCGCACCCAGAACCGCGAACAGACCCACCGCGACCAGCACCGACGATGTACGCACAGATAGCTCCGTGTTCCCCGCTTCGCGCCGACGATTCCGCACCGGAACGGACACTCCCGGCGTCTTTCGCACCGATCTGAGATGTCCGGATCGTGCTCCGGGTTCGCCAGTCAGCCCACGCATCGTGTCGCGGTGAGCAACTCTACGGAGCACCGTGGCCGTCTGAGCCATGCCAATCCCTCGCACCGACGCAAGTCGGTATTCCTGCGGACCTTCCCGCCTTGATCTTCACAAACTTTCGCGCAGGCCGTTGCGCGGCCGATAGGTGTGGTGCATGCCCGCGCCGCTGAACCTGCTCTTTCTGCGTCAGCCCGGGGGCAACTCCCGCGAGATCTTCAACGACCTGATCCGAGGCATGGCGCAGGCGGGCCACGCGGTCACGGTCGTTGATCTTGCCGATCTCTGGCGGGCGAACAACTCGGATCCGGCCTCTCGCCCGCGGCGCAACGCCGAGTTCACGCTGCAGCTCGCCGCCGCCGTGCGAACCCACCGCTTCGACGCGACCTTCGGATTCTGGGCCAACCTTCTGACCTGTGTCGCGCCGGTGATCATGGACGGTCGGGCACGCGATCCGTTCGAGGCCATCGGCGTGCCGCATGTCATGTATTGGCTCGATGCGCCGCACTGGGCCCATGGCGGCGAACTGGTCGCCTCGCTCCACGCGCCCGTCTTTCGCGATCCTCACGTCGCGCACGTCGTCAACAACGACGCCATCGCACGCGAGATGACGTCGGTCTTCGGCTTCGGGCCCACGTCTGCGGTGCCCTACGGCGTGAACGCCGACGTCTTCACCCCGCGGCCGCCGACGGCCCGCTATCAACTCGTCATCAACCTCGGCCCGGGTGATCCCGCGCCAACCCCGTCGATGCTGGCGGCCCTCTCGAGCGACGACCCGCCGATGGACGAACTGCGCCGTCAGGTCGCCGACGCGGCACGTCCCGAGGTCCAGGCGCTGCTCGGTCCGATCGGTGGGGGGGCTATCGAACTTGGGATGGCGCTTCTCGACTCCCAGCTTGCCGACTCGCACCGACCGCTGCTCGACCGCTTGGGCTCTCTCGGTGAGAGATTTCCCGGGGCGGCGGAGCGGATCCTCGAGTCTCCGACGCGCTGGGTGCAGCTCTCGTCGCTGGTGCGCTCGGTGCGGGGCTGGGAGCGGGCCTTCGTCGCCTGCTGGATGGCGCGCAGGTTCTCGACCGCCATCGTCGGAGACTTCAGCGTGGCTTGGCCCTGCGAAGCCGCCCGCCTGGGCGCGGTCGCGCAAGAGGACCTCGCCGCCGCGTACGCCCAGGCACCCGTCGCGCTCAGCGTGATGCGCTGGCAGGACGATCAGGGCGTCAACATCAAGCCGCTGGAGATCACGGCAAGCGGCGTGGCCTGCGTGACCGGTCAGCGGGCGGGCCTTTCGTCGCTCTTTGAGATCGGTCGCGAGGTCCGTGCGTTCGACAGTCCGGCCGAGGCGTCGGCGACGGTGCGTCTGCTCCTGGACAGCCCGGGTGTGAGGTCGGATCTAGCCGCGGCGGGTCTGGATCGCACCCGACGGAATCACACGTGGCGCAGCCGCGCCGAAGCCCTGGCCGACGTGGTTCGACGGGCCCGGGAGCGGCTGGACGCTCGGCGAGCCGCCTGAGGCTCGGTAAATCCCGCGGGCGCTCGTGCAACCGAACGCGCCCACCCCCCTAGAAGTGCCTCTGGTGCCGAGCGAGGACCGTACGCGGGAGCCTCTCGCGCCGCCCGATCTCTTCGGGCTCGGTAGACTCGGCGGCCCACTCGCGTGTCCGATCGGTGCGATCGGGTGATCTGGTCTGGATCTTCTCTTGGAGAATGCTGCGTGTCGTACAGCCGTTTCACGAATCGTTCGCTGATCGCCGGTCTGTTCCTCTTCGCGGGCTCGACGGTCGCTCTCGCCCCGACGGCGCGTGCCGACGTGACGCCCAGCGGTGCGATGTTGCGCTTCCCCGCGATCAGCAAGGACCGCGTCGCGTTCGTCTACGCCAACGACATCTGGACCGCTCCGCGCGAGGGCGGCCTGGCAACGCCCCTCTCCACGCCCGACGGCATCGAGATGCTCCCGCGCTTCAGCCCCGACGGAACTCAGGTCGTCTTCAGCGCCAACTACGACGGCGTTCAGAGCCTCTACACGATCGATCTCGGAGCGACCCGCGTGGGCGACGGCACGCCCAGGCGTCTGACTCACTTCCCCGCCACGCCCATGCCCGTCGGCTGGAACAGCCAGAACCAGATCATGTTCTACAGCGGGCCCATCCTGGGCGATGGCTTCGGGCGCATGCAGAAGCTCTACCACGTCGGCCCCGAAGGCGGGATGCCGCAGCTCTACCCCGTCCCCTACGGGACGTTCGCGTCGGTGAGTCCCGACGGCTCGACCCTCGCCTACATCCCGCACACCACCGACTTCCGGACCTGGAAGCGCTATCGCGGCGGCATGGCCACCGACATCTGGCTCTTCAACCTCAAGGACAATTCCGCCAAGCTCGCCACCGACTGGGAAGGCACCGACACCATGCCGATGTTCAACCCGGCGGGTGACGGCAAGACTCTCTACTACACCTCCGATCAGGGCCCCGAGCACCGGCTCAACATCTGGTCCTACGACCTGACCAGCGGCACGCGCAAGCAGGTCACCAACTTCACCGACAACGACGTGCGATTCCCCTCGATCGGGCCGGGCCCCGAGGGCAAGGGCGAGATCATCTTCCAGCTCGGTTCGGATCTCACCGTGCTCGATCTTGGCACCGGCAAGACCCGCGTCATCAACGTCACCATCCCCGGCGACCGACCCACGCTGCGCCCCCGTGCGTTTGATGCCGCCCGAAACCTGACCGAGGCGTCCCTCTCGCCCTCGGGCAAGCGCGTTGCGGTCGTCGCCCGCGGCGATGTCTGGACCGCCCCGGCGAAGGACGGCGTGATCCGCAACCTCACCAGGACCGAGGCGATCAACGAGCGTGAAGTCGAGTGGTCGCCGGACAGCCGCTGGTTCGCGTACATCAGCGATGAGTCGGGTGAATACGAGCTCTGGGTCCGTCCCTCCGACGCGCGGCCGCCCGCCAAGAAGGAGGACGACAAGAAGGATGAGGGCAAGAAGGACGAGGGCAAGAAGGACGAGGCCAAGCCCGAGCAGCCCAAGGGCGACGACGCGGCCAAGGACGCCCCGGCCGAGCCCGCCAAGGACGCCGAGAAGTCCGACGAGCCCGTCAAGCAGGACGCGAAGAAGGACGACGCCGCGAAGGACGAGTCCAAGGCCCCCAACTGGACCGGCCCACACCGCCTCACCGCGCTGGGCGCCGGGCAGCGCAGCGGCATCCACTGGTCGCCCGATTCCAAGCACATCGTCTTCAGCGATCAGGCCGGACGTCTTTACCTCCTCGAGTTGGCGACCGAGAAGTTGGTCGAGATCGATCGCGACCCGTGGGCCGGCGGTGGGACGACGGTTTCGTTCAGCCATGACTCGGCCTGGATCGCCTACGACCGGGCCGACGAGGCCTCGGGCAACGAGGTGATCTGGCTCTACAACATCCGGACCGGCGAGAAGCATCAGGTCACGCACCCGATGTTCAGCAGTTCCAGCCCCGCCTTTGACCGCAAGGGCGATTTCCTCTACTTCACCTCCAGCCGCGTCGTCAGCGGGCCCGACTACGGCCAGCTCCCCGGCGACACCACGTGGATCTACACCAACGTTCAGGCCTTGCACATGCTTCCGCTCCGCAAGGACGTCAAGAGTCCGCTGCTGGCCACCAGCGACGAGGAAACTCTGAAGGACGAGAAGAAGGCCGAGCCCGCGAAGGAGCCCGCCAAGAAGGACGCTCCCAAGACCGGCGAAGCCGCGGCGGCCGACGACGGCGTCTCCGGCTCCTGGTCGGGCAACGCCAAGGGCCCTGAAGGTTCACCCCTGCCGCCGGGCGGGCTGTCGCTGACGATGAATCTGAAGCTCGCGGCCGACGGCACGGTCACCGGCTCGATCAACAGCCCGATGGGCAACATCCCGGTCACCTCGGGAAGGTTTGACAAGGCGACCGGCGAACTCAGCCTGTCGATCACGACGCCGCAGGGCGCCGGCATGATCACCGGCAAGATCAGCGGCAACTCGTTCGAAGGAACGTGGAACATGGGTCCGATGTCGGGCTCGTTCACCGCGACCCGTGCCGCCGGCGGCGCCGAGGCCGCGGCCGACACCAAGAGCGCCGACAAGAAGGACGACGCGAAGAAGTCCGAGCCCAAGGAGATCAAGATCGATCTGGGCGAGACGCCGGGCGCTCTGGAGCATCGCGCGATCCGTCTCCCGCTGGCTCCCGGTTCGTTCTGGGGGCTTGCGACCACGCACGACGACAAGCTGATCTTCGTGCGCGGCGGACCCGAGTCGAGCGCCGGCATCCGCATCTTTGATCCCAAGGATGACAAGCGAGAGGAAAAGGCCGTCACCGCCGGCACCGGCTTCCAGCTCTCGGCCGACGGGAAGAAGATTCTCGTCCGGCGCGGTCCGTCGCTCGCGGTGATGGACGCGGCGGCGGGCGGCGGGAACAGCACCAACGTGCCCACCGCCGGCATGAGCGTCAACGTGAATCCTCGCGCCGAGTGGAGGCAGATTCTCCGCGACGTTTACCGCTATCAGCGTGACTTCTTCTACGAGCCCACGCTGCACGGCGTGGACTGGGACAAGGTGCACGCGCACTACGAGAAGATGCTCGAAGACGCCGTGAGCCGCGAAGATGTCACGTGGATCATCGCGGAGATGATCAGCGAGCTGAACATCGGACACGCGTACGTCAGCCCGCCGCCGCCCGGCCCCGACGCGCCGGCTCAGATCGGCGTGGGGCTGCTCGGGGCCGATTTCGCCCTCGAGAAGACCGATCAGGGTGAGGCGTACAAGATCACGCGGATCTACAACGGCGGGCCGTGGGACACCGACGCCCGGTCGCCCCTCTCGCAGGCGGGCATCGACGTCAAGGAGGGCGAGTTCCTCCTCGCGGTCAACGGCGTGCCGGTCGACACCCGCGCCGACGTCTGGGCCGCGTTCCAGGGCATGGCCGACCGCACCGTGACCCTCACGATCGGCAAGACGCCCGCGCTCTCCGGGCCCGCGGCCCAGACGCGCGAAGTCACGCTGCGGACGCTCTCGAGCGACGCGACCCTGCGCTATCGCTCCTGGATCGAACGCAACCGTGCGTACGTCTACGAGAAGTCCAAGGGACGCATCGGCTATATCTACGTCCCCGACACCGGCCAGGGCGGACAGAACGACCTCGTCCGCCAGTTCTTCGGGCAGCGACACATGGACGCGCTGTTGATCGACGAACGATGGAACGGCGGCGGGCAGATCCCCACCCGATTCGTCGAGCTGCTCAACCGGCCCAACATCAACTACTGGGCACGCAAGGACGGCCGCGACTGGCCCTGGCCGCCCGATGGCCACTACGGCCCCAAGGCCATGCTCGCCAACGGTCTCTCCGGCTCAGGTGGCGACGCCTTCCCCGGATACTTCCAGCGCATGGGCCTGGGCAAGGTCATCGGTCGTCGAACCTGGGGCGGGCTCGTGGGCATTCAGGGCAACCGCCCGCTCATCGACGGCGGCGGCGTGACCGTCCCCTCCTTCGGCTTCTACGAGCGCGACCCACAGAACCCGACTCAGGGCAAGTGGGCCATCGAAGGACACGGCACCGACCCGGACATCGACGTGCTCGACGACCCGTCCAAGATGGTGAACGGCAACGGCGACCCCCAGCTCGACGCCGGCATCGAGCACCTGCTCAAGGAGCTTGAGACCAAGGCGTACGTCGCTCCCAAGCGGCCGCCCAGCCCGCGCCGTGACGGCATGGGCATCCCGCCCAACGAGCGCTGAGAGGTCGTCGTCAGCGCTTGAGATGAGCCCCAAGGACCGGTCCATGACCGGTCCTTTTTCTTGGACGCAGATTGCATGGGCGCAGATTTCGTGGGCGCAGAGGGGACAGCGAAGAGCGCACGCTGCTCGTCGATAGCCGCACCGGCTCGGTGGCGCGTACCCTTTCCCGACGCCGCTGTAGCTCAGCTGGTAGAGCAGCGCTTTTGTAAAGCGCGGGTCGCAGGTTCAAGTCCTGTCAGCGGCTTTGCGAGGTTTGGGGGTGTCCGGCGTGTTCTCGGCCTCCGGCCGGGATTGCCAGCGACGGGGGAGGCTCCTAGCCTTCCCCTCACAACTTGTTCCCCGGGCGAATGCCGGAGTGGCCAAACGGGGCAGACTGTAAATCTGTTGGCGAAAGCCTACGGGGGTTCGAATCCCTCTTCGCCCACTTGCACCGCCCGCGAGAAATCGCGGGCGTTTGCGTTGGAGGTCGCGTCCGAAAGAGCCGATGCCGGGCCGATCATGCCGCGGGCCTGCGAGCCTGCCGACCGCGGCTTCAGGACTGCGTTGCGATGAGCCAGGAATCGCCCCAACTCTCCGGACTCGAACTCGCCCCGGGCGTGCGTGTTGCCCCCGGCTTGGTCGAGACGGCGTTTACCGCCAGCGCGGGCCCCGGCGGCCAGAACGTCAACAAACGGGCCACACGCTGCCAGCTTCGGATCGCGCTGGCGGATCTGCCCGTCGCGCCGGAGGTGCGCCAGCGCCTGACGCACCTGGCCCCGCACCTCGTCACCGCCTCCGGCGACCTGTTGATCGAATGCGATGAGCACCGCTCGCAAGGTCAGAATCGCGACGGATGCTTCGAAAGACTGCGCGAGCTTCTGGTGGCGGCGTCGCGTCGCCCCAAGATCCGTCGGCCGACCAAGCCGACACGCGGCTCCAAAGAGCGCCGGATTGACAGCAAGAAGCGGCGCTCCCAGACCAAGCGACGACGAGGCGAACGTCCGGAGGACTGAACGCCTCGCACGCTGCGTCGTTACGCCGCCCGTTCATCGTCGGGCTGCATCCCCAGAACCTTCATCCGCTTGTAGAGCGTGGTGCGGTTGATGCCCAGTTGCTCGGCGGTCTTGAGTCGGTTGAAGTTGTTGGCACGAAGCGCCTTCTGGATGATCCGGCGCTCGGGCTCGCGCATCGCCTCTTCCAGCGTCATGGGCACCCACGGCTCGTCCGTCGCTGTCGGCAGCGAGAGCCTCGGTGCCTCCGCACCTGTCACCTGAGGCGGGAGATCGTCGATCCCGATCGTCGAGCCGCGGCAGAGCACGGCGGCACGCTCCACGATGTTGCCCAGTTCGCGCACGTTGCCCGGGAAGCGATACCCCTGCAACGCGCGCAGCGCCTCGGGCGTGAAGCCGACGATCTGCTTGGACAATTCGGCGCACTGTCGCTTCAGGAACGACTCGGCGAGCGTGGGGATGTCGCTCACGCGGTCGCGCAGCGGCGGAAGCTCGATCTTCACGACGTTGATGCGGTAGTACAGGTCCTGTCGGAATGTCCCGTCCGCCACCAGTTGCTCCAGCGGCTGGTTGCTCGCGAGGATCACGCGCACGTCCACCTCGATCGTGCGGGTCGAGCCCACGGGCTCGAACTTGCGCTCCTGCAGCACTCGCAGCAGCTTGAGCTGCATGCCCGGGCTGGCGCTGTTGATTTCGTCAAGGAACAGCGTGCCCTGCTGCGCCGCTTCGAAGCGACCGACCTTGTCGGCGTGGGCTCCGGTGAACGCGCCCTTGACGTGGCCGAACAGTTCGCTCTCCAGCAGCGTCTCGGGGATGCTGCCGCAGGAAATCTCGACGTAGGGCTTGGCGCTGCGTGGGCTGGCCTTGTGGATCGCGTGCGCGATCATGCTCTTGCCGGTGCCGGATTCGCCGGTCATGAGCACCGTCGTGCGGCTGGGGGCAACGGCCTCGATCAGCTCGTAGATCTTCCGCATCCGGTGATCGGCGCCGACGATGGTTTCGAGCCCGCGCCCGGACCGTCGGTCGAGCTGCGTGCGCAGCGAGCGATTCTCCAAGAGGAGCGTCCGCTGCCTCCACGCACGCTCCAGGCTCAGGCGCAGCTCGCGATCAACCACCGGCTTGGTCAGATAGTCGCACGCGCCGATCCGCAGGGACTCGACGGCCGACTCGATCGTGCCGTAGCCCGTGAGCATGACCACCCCGATGTCGTAGCGCTGGCGGATGATCTCGCGCAGCACGTCCATGCCGCCGAGGCCCGGCAGGCTGACATCGAGCAGCGCGACGCCCACCGGGTCGTCCTCGCTGCCGCGGGCGTTGGTCTTTTCGAGCGTCGCGAGCGCCTCGGCACCCGAGAGACAGGTGAGCGGGCGGTAGCCCTGCTCGGTCAGAAACTCGGCGAGAGATTCGGCAACGATGCCGTCGTCGTCGACAACAAGGACGCGGCCGGCCCTGCTCGTGGGATCGGCGGGGTTCATCGTCGCCCTCCGGGCGATGGGTGATCGGCGCGGTCGCTTCGGTCGTGCTCGATCGGATACCGCAGAATGAGCACGGCCCCGGGACGCCGGGAGTCGTTGCGGTCCTGGCGCGTGTTGATCTCGGCGTGTCCGCCGAGCTTCTCCAGCACGCTGCGAGCCAGCGCCAGCCCGATCCCGTGACCGTCGGACTTGGTCGTGAACCCGGCGTCGAAGAGGCGATGAGCGGGGATGCGCGCAGGCAGGCCGCCGCCGTCGTCCAGGATCTCCAGCCGCACCCACGTCGTCGGACGCGACGGGGTCGTGCGTTCGGCGACGGCGCGGATCAGGACCTGACCCCTTCCACCCGCGGCTTCGATCGATTCGATCGCGTTGCGGATCCCGTTCAGAACGCAGGGATAGATCGTGCCCGCCGGCATCTCGCCGATGGTGTCGTCCACCTCGACGTGCACCTGCGTCGCATGCTCCGACGCCGCCAGACGCGTGACGTCGGCCGCGTGCTCCAGGGCTTCGCGCAGCGTGACGGTGGGGCGGCCGTCGGACCAGCCGGTTCCGATGGCGGCCGCACGACCCATCATCGCTGCGTGGACCAGCGACGCCATCCGCTCGAGCGCTTCCGCGGTGATCTGCAATTGACGGCGCACCGCGTCGATCTCGGCCAGCGCCAGCGATTCGGCGGGCTTTTCGAGGGTGCGCACGGCCAGCCCGACGCATCGCAGGGAGCCGTCGAGCAAATTGTCCAATTCATGCACGAGCGTCGAGACGCGCTCGACATGTCCCTGCGCAGCGTCGGTGCGAACAACCGCGCGGGGCAGGCCCTGCCCGGCGTCGCCGGCGTTGCTCCGGCCTTGGCGATGGAACGGCGGGATCGGGTCCGGTGCGTTCATGGGCTGCAACATCGGCCGTCCAGAGAGGGCCATGAAGCCGATGTTGCGTTTTGGCCACAGTTCCCAAAAGGCGACAATCACCCCGCGATCCACCGCACTTCGCGAGCGCAAGGGCGGCGCATCGGGGGCGGCGCATCGGAGGCAGCGCATCGGGAGCTGCATAGACGCAGCACGAGACACCGAGGCGATGCCAACTCAGGCCACGCCAACCGCGGCCGCGTCCCGATCGCTCAACATCCCGCCGTCGGAGCGCGGCTTGACGGTGCCGTCGCGCTTCCAGGAGCGTTCGCAGCGGGGCTCGTTTCGCAGGTCGGTGATCTTCGCCGCGCTCGCGCCCTTGTCGGCACGCACGCGGCTCACGCCCAGCAGATCCGCCAGGTCGTGGGCGTCGAACTTCGCGAGCGCGCCATCCGGGTCCGGCAGCGTGACGCCCATGTCGAGCGGGTTCTCGACGCCGAGATCGGCTCGGGCCTTTTCCATGGCGAGCATCGCGCTCGATCGGGCGGCGACGACCTTGGACCAGTCGGCGTCGGCCTTGACACCCAGATCGGTGATCATCGACTTGAGGTGCACGCACACGTCGTCGCCGGCGGGCTTGCCGCCGCTGGACCACAGGGCGCGATACGCCTCGTCGGCGGTGTGACAAAGGATCGGAGCGAGCAGGCGGCACAGGCCGTCGGTGAGGTCCCAGAGCACGGTTTGGGTCTGTCGCCGACGCTTGGAGTCCTTGGCGTCGCAGTAGAGCCGGTCCTTCACCGCGGCGAGGTAGACCGCGCTCAGCGTGTCGTTGCAGAAGTCGTAGAGCTTGAGGTGTGCCGTGCGGAAGTCGTAGCGGTTGTACGCGTCGACGACTTCCTTGGCGAGCGTCTGGAACTCACCCAGCACCCAGGCGTCGATCGAGGTGGGTGCGATCGACTTGAGATCGACGCAGTGCCCGGCTTGCCGATCGCACGTGGGGGTGAAGTCGGCCAGGTTGCTCAGCATGAACCGCAGCGTGTTGCGGACCTTGCGGTAGCTCTCGCCCGCGGCGTTGAAGAACTCGCGATCGACCTTGACGTCGTTCTCGTACGCCAGCGAGGAGACCCACCAGCGGAGAACGTCCACTCCGAAGTCGTTGAAGAGGTCCTCGACGGTGTCGCCGCTGGACTTGCTGAGCTTGCGGCCGTCCTTGTCCACCATGAAGCCGTGCGTGAGCAACGTCTTGAACGGCGGTACGCCGGTGACGCCCAGCGCCGGAAGCAGCGACAACTGGAACCAGCCGCGGTGCTGGTCGGAGCCTTCCAGATAAAGATCGACGGGATAGCCCAAGCCGCGCTGACGCATGACGGCGTTCCACGACGAGCCCGACTCAAACCACACGTCGAGGATGTCGTTGCCCTTCTTCAGGCCTTGACGAGCCCCAAGCGTGAGCGCGGGGCGAAGCTGCGCGGGCAGGTCCGCATCCTTGGTCTCGTCGTACTGCTCCAGCAGTTCCGCGGGCGCCAACTGGAACCACGCGTCGGAGCCCTTGGCCCGCACCACTGCGCTGACCGCGCGCACCATCGCGCCGGTCATGACGCTCAGGCCGCTGGGGAGGATGAAGGACGGGATGGGCAGGCCCCACGCGCGCTGGCGGCTGATGCACCAGTCGGGACGGGACTCGAGCATGCCGCGCATGCGGTTGCGGCCCCACTCGGGAACGAACGCGACATCCTGCGCGGTGCTGAGGAGTGCCGCATCGCGGAGGCTGCGTTCCTTCATGAAGCCCGGCGCAGTGGACGCGCCCTTCTTCTCGACCGAGACGAACCACTGCTCGGTGCAGCGGAAGATGACGGGCGTCTTGCTGCGCCAGTCGTGCGGGTAGCTGTGCATGAACTTGTGGCTGTAGAAGAGGTGGCCGCTGTTCTTGAGGTGGTCGGCGACCTTCTGATTCGCGGTCCAGATGTCGAGCCCTCGCAGCCACTGGGGCACGCTGGCGTCGTACTTGCCGTCGTGCAGGACGGGGCAGTAAACGGGCAGACCCTCGCGCAGACCGGTCTGATAGTCCTCCTGGCCGTGGCCGGGAGCGGTGTGCACGAGGCCGGTGCCGTCGTCGAGGGTGACGTAGTCGGCGGCCATGACGGTGAAGACCTTGTCGAGTGACCGAGCCGGACCACTCCCCGCGCTGCCGCCGGCGGGCACGTGGGCCACGCCCTCGCCTCGGGAGAGATCCACGAACGGATGGCGGTATTTGAGCCCGACGAGCTTGCTGCCCGGCGTGGTCGCGAGCACGGTGACTTCCTCGCTGCGCGCGTTCTGCGTCACCTTCTCGACGAGGTCCTTGGCCATGACGGTGATGTTGCCATCCACGAAGACCAGCGCGTACTCGAAGTCCGGGTTCACGGCGATGGCGAGGTTCGCGGGCAAGGTCCAGGGCGTCGTCGTCCAGATCGTGAAGCACGGGCGCTGATTCGGGCGCACACCCGCCTTGGGGCGCGTGGCCTTGGCTTCGTCCTCGCTGCCGTCGGTGCCGCCGTCTTCGTCGTCGTCCTCGTCCGCCGCCTTCGGCAGCCCGAACGCGTCGTAGACCGCCTCGGCGTCGGCCGCTTCGAAGTCCACGTACACGGACAGATCCTCGCGGTCCATGTACTCCAGCTCGGCCTCGGCGAGCGCGGTCTCGTTCGCGATCGACCAATGCACGGGTTTGAGGGCGCGGTAGACCAGCCCAGCGTCGAGCAGGCCGGCCAGCACTTCGAGCACGCCCGCCTCGTACTCGGGCTTCATGGTGAGGTAGGGGTTTTCGTAGTCGGCGAGCGTGAGCAGCCGCGTCATCTGCGTGGTGTGCAGCTTGTGGAACTTCTCGGCGTACTTCTGGCACTCGCGGCGGACCGCCATGCGGCGCTGGTCCTCGGTGAGCGTCAGCAGCTTGTCGATCTTCTTGGTCTCCACCAGCTCGGTCATCACCTTGTGCTCGATGGGCAGGCCGTGGCAGTCCCAGCCGGGCACGTACGCGCAGTCGAGGTCCTGCATCGTCTTGCTGCGGACGACAAAGTCCTTCAGCACCTTGTTCATCAGGTGCCCGAGGTGGATCGAGCCGTTGGCGTAGGGCGGGCCGTCGTGAAAGACGAACTTCTTCCTGCCGGCGCGGCTCTCACGCACCTTCTTGTACAGGCCCAGCTTGTCCCAGCGCTTCAGGCTCGCGGGCTCGTTCTGCACCAGGCTCGCCTTCATCGGGAACGAGGTCTGCGGCAGGTTGAGCGTGGACTTGTAGCGGTTCTTTTCGTCGGCCTTGGCGGTCGGCACCGCGTCCGGGGCGGTCGGCGATGGGTTCGATGGCGTGGTCATGGCGAGTTCTCGGAGAATCGCTCCGCGATGCGCTGATCGGGGGAGGATTGGTGGGTGGACTGGACCGGATGGTACGAGCGGCGTGGTCTGGTCCCGGCCGCACCCTCCCGCCCAGAGTGGGAGAGGGGTGGAGCGAGGCCGGTGGTTCGTCGCCGACGGCCAGTGCGGCGCGCTCACGGAATGGCGCAACCGAGGGCCTGCCGGCGTGCGGTGCCCCGCGAGGGATCAGGTTGATCGAGGTGGCCCTGATGGGCGCTTCGGGCAGATCCGAAACGCGGGCCGACGCACCATCACCAGAGCCCTCAGCGGGGCCTGGTAATTCGACGGCGGATGGGCATCGGGGGCGTTGTCACGCGTGATTATTGTCGGCTCATGCACCCTCGTCCATGAGCTGGAGGCGAGGGCTGGAGGCCAGGGCTGGAGGCGAGGACTGGAGGCGAGGGCTGCAGGGGCCGATCCATCGCGGACGGCTGGGAGGGCGCTGCGGGCGTCAGAGGGCCTCGAAAATCGACTGCGAGCGGATCACGAGACCGCCGCTGGCGACGAGGTGATACGACTGCACGTGCAGTTCGCGTCCGAGCTTCTGAAGATCGATCGCGCTGAGGCAGCGGCCGGTGGCGTCGGTCCATTCGACGACGAGTGAACGCTGCTCGCGCGTGTGGATCCGCATCTCGGCGAGGGTGTTGTCGAACAGACCCTCGGGAAGCGTCTCGGCCTGCATGCTGTGGATGTAGTTGACGCCCAGCGCATCGAACGTGCGCTCGAAGTCATGCTCGGGCGCACAGACAAGCGTGTGCGCGACGCCGGTCTCGGGCACGCGCTTCTCGGTCTCCACGACATACTCGCACATCGCCGACCGGCCATGCTGCAGCCGCACCACGTGCGAGCCGGTGCCGATCCACGCCTCCAGATCCATGCCCGCCTGCATCAGGCTGCGGCGGCCCTTGACGGCAAAGTGCTCGGGATGCAGCGCGCGGTCGTAGAGAACGGTCTGGTAGGTCTGAACGTGGAGAGGTTTGGTGCTGGTGTGCATGGCGTGTCCTTGCGGCAAGGGCTGGCAAGTCCGGTCGTCGCCGGTTGCCGCGCATCCGTCACTGGATGCGAGCCCTTTGGAGAGAGTGAAATGAATCGAGTCGTGCAATCCTCGGCACGGTCGCGAGGCTCCGTGTCCGAGGGGTGGACGACGCCCTTGAGCAGCGTCCAGGCTGCGGCGGGCTGGGAGCCGGTGGGCTGCGAGCCGGTGGGCTCGGGGCCCGTGAGGTGGGGGCCAGCGGTCTGGCGGCAAGTGGGCTGGCGGCAAGAGGGCCGGGTGGCACCCCGGCCGCCGTGGTGGCGGAGGGACCGTTCGCTTCGGCGCGTGCCGAGCGCGATCCGAAGGCTCGGACCGGACACCCCGTCGTTGTACTGTTCAGGCCCCTGCACGCCGGAGGTTCCGCTTTCTCGATGAACGGCCCCGAAACGCAGCCCGCCCGCGTCCAGGGCCGGACACACTGGTCCGGTTCAAGAACGATACACGATCTGTCAAGTCGTTTTTTGGTGGCGCTGGCAAATGCCTGTCGATGCACTTGGGCGGTGGCCGGATGCTCGGCGCTCCGCGCACCAGCGAGCGGGCCTTGAACAGCGATCGACGTGTCCAATCCGGCGTGCTCTCTCGTCTAGACCGCCTGCCGGCTCGGGCGCGGGTCGCCCTTCTCGCCGAGGCCCTCGCGCACTCCGGCGCGGACGAAGCGTCGCCGATCGTCCTGCGACTGCTGGAGTTATGCTCAACCTCTTCGTCGGCCGAAGCGGCCGGTTCGCTCGGATTGCTCCGGTTTGCGCGTTTTTTGCACGTTTGGCTTCCCGAGGTTGAGCCCGTCGAGCCGCAGGCCCTGCGTGCGCTGGCCCGGTCGTGGAAGACCATCCCCGCGGATCTTCGCGAGCTTGTGGCGGCTGCGGGGCGCGGTCGCTGGCGCGATTCCCTCCGGACCTTGGCGACTAGTCCGACAAACTCGGAACGCCAGATCGTGGCGGCCCTCTGCGCCGAGGCGGCTGACTCCAGCCTGGCGGTGCTCGCGGGCGAGCTTCTGGGCGATCCTGACCCGGGCGTGCGGGCTGCCGCGGGCGACGCGCTCGAGCGTCTGGCCTTGGCCGCGGCTGCACCCGAGGATGCGTCGTGGCTGGGTGATCTCAGTGTCTCGGTGCACGAGGGGGCGTTTCGGATCCGGGCGGCTTGGGGGCCTGAGGATCGATGCGCCGTGGCCGACGCCGTCGCGCACGCCGCACGCGGGCTGTCGGCGCACAAGCAGGAGGTCGTGCAGGAGATTGTGCTGCGGGCGGTGCTGCTTCTCGCCGGTTCTGCACTGCCGCGTGAATCGTCGCTCTGGCGTTGGATTCACGATCGGGAGTCATCGTCACACGCCACGCTGCGTGGGTTCATTCGTCGCGACCGCTCGGCGCTCTCGCGTCTTCGAGCGGTGGAGTGGCTTGCGCAGCCCGCGGTCGCGGGCGCATGCGCGGATCGATTGCTGGCGGCATCGACGATGGACGAGCACGAGAGCGTGCTGTCTCGCTGGCCTCTTCTCTTGCGTCCGGCCCGGGCCGCACGTCTCGCGCGCGTTGTCGATGTCAGGCAGTCGGCCAGCGTGACCCGGGCCGAGCAGGCTCTGCCCGATCCGGATCGGCGGGATCGCCTCTCGGTCGATGCACGGCTTGGGTTGATACGACTCGCGCAGTCCCTGGGTCTGCCTCCCGCGAACCTGGATCGTCACCTCGAGCCCGCGCTCGTGGATGGCGAGCCCCGGGTGCGGCTGGCGGCTTCGCGGGCCGCGTCCTCGCGGCTGCTGCCTGACTTTGTCTTCGATCCGTCCGAGGCGGTTTCGCGCAGCGCGTTCCTGAGGCTTTCGTGCGCCGGGGTGAGCGGCGCGGCACGGGCGCCGGGCGCCGAGCGGCAGATCGAACGCCGCGCGGGCGTCAGGCCGCTGCTTCGGGCGCCGGTCTCCGTGATCCGCTCGATGGCGTCCGATGAGCTCGACGTCCTGTGCGATCTGTCACGCCATTCACCCCTCAGCCGCGTTCATCTCCGACGTGCGATGCGGCTGGATCCGGCGTGGGTGCTGTCGCGTCTGCGCGAAATGCTCCGCCAGTCCGGCGAGGGACAGTCGCTCGCTGTGATGCTGGCCCGGCGCCTGTCGGTCCTGCCCGATCTGGAGGGCGACGTCTTCGAACTCGTCCGACGGGGGCTTGCCAGCGCGGGCATCGAATCGATCACCCGCGGCGTTGCCACCGCGACCAGCGCTCTGGGCGATCTCCCGGGCGCCGAGGCGGCAACGCTCCTCGGCGAGGCGACCGAGGCGGCCGACCAGCGCGTCCGCGCCAACGCGGTGGACGCCCTCGTCCATCGCGTCCGGACCGGCATCGACGCCCGCCCCGAGCAGGTGATCGATCGGCTGCACGCGCTACGCAGTGATGCATGGCATCGGGTGCGCGGCTCGGCCTTGCGGGGCTTGGCGCAGATCGGCCGTCCGGCCGCCCCTGGCCAGAGGCCCGGCGATGCTGCGGTTGCGCTCGATGGCGAGTCGATCGGACGAGCGGTGCTCGAAATGCTTGAAGACTCCCGCCCCATGCACCGCCTGGCCGCATCGTGGGTGGCGCAGCGCACGTTCCCGGGCGGCGAACTGCGCGAACTCAAGCTCTGGCCCTCGCTGGCGTCGCGACTGCGCTCGCTCTCGATTTCCGAGCCCGATCCGCGCGTTCGAGCGCGAGCGCGGCTGACGCTGCAGCGGGCCGGCGAGGGTGCGCCGGTGATGGAAAGCACCTTCGTCGTGGAGCACGCCTCGTGACTCAATCATCGCCTCATGCCCATTCGCAGCCGACTCTGCTGGCCGCCGGTCCGGTCGGGCTTGTGGGGGTCCCCGAGAGCCCGACTTCCGTGGGGGGCGGATGGGTCGGGTGGTCGGGCGGGGGGCTGGATGTCTGGCTGCCGATGGCGATGCTGACTGTTGTGCTCGCCGGAGTCCTCGGCGCGATGGTCGTGCGATCACGCGAGCGGCGGCTGCGTCATGATCCCTTGGCAGTGGGGCGGAACAGGCTGCTCCGCTCCTTGCGGTTCACGCGTTCGGAACGCAATCTTCTCGCGTCGTTGCAGCGGGCCGCAGACCTGCCAAGCCCGGCCGCTTTGCTCCTCTGCCCGTCTGCGATGCGCTCCGCCGCGTCGCTTCTCGGCTCATCACGGCCGGGTGTGCGTGAAGAGACTCAGCGTCTGCTCGATCGGCTGGCAACTTACGAGGCGGCACGCTGAGTCGACGGACCGCTCGATCGCACGTGTACCGCGTTGACCGTCGCCCGCGATCCGATCAGCCCTGATCCGGCGCGGTCGCGGCACGCAACGACGCCTTCGGCAAGGGCGCGGGCGTGAGCAGCGGCGTCAAGCCCGCCAGGTTCAGCGCCAGGTCCAGGACGATGAGCGGGTGTTCCGAGATCAGGCTGTGACTGAAGAAGGGCGTGCCCGGCACCCAGATCGGCGTGGTGCCGTGCGGCGCGGTGTTTGGCGCGCCGACTGTGATGTCGTTGAGAATCGTGTAGCAACGCAGCACCGCCGGAAGGGGCGACTGGTCGAGCCGTTGCAGGCGAGCCGAGCCGGCGCGCATGTCGGTCGCCGCTCGATCCGGACGGATGCGCTCGGCCAGCCGCGCGCCCCGGTGCGGCGTGGCGAGGGTGAAGAGTCGGTCGATGACCAGCGGGGGCGTACCCGTCCTGGTCGCTTCGGCGGGCGAGTGGAGCATCCGAGCGATCAGGCCGCCCATCGAGATGCCGATCACGTCAAAGGATGACGCGTGCGGGAACTCGCGTCGTGCGATCGAGCCGACGAGGCGTGCGATGCGGTCCATGTCGCCCCGGTGCGGGTACGAGACGAGCCGGACCTGAGCGATGCGGATGCCCAGCAGTCGTCGCAATCGCCACGCGAGGCTGCCGCCCATGGTCCCCGGGGCGCGGTAGCCGCTGAGGATGAGCAGCGGCCGCGCAAGCTCGTTGCCCGATTCGCGCCAGCGTGTCAAGTCTGCACGCGCTCGGGCTGCAAGCGAGCCGTCGGGGTCCTGCGCCGCGCCGGGGATGTCGGCGCCGCGCGTGTAGCGGCAAAAGGGCAGGGTGACGCTGGCCGCCGCAGCGCACGAGGCCAGCCTCAGCCATCGTCCCGCGCGGCGGGCGAGGGAGAGGTCCGGGCCCGGTGTCATCCGCGTCCGCCGACCGTGAGGGAGATCGGCGTGGCATTGCCGTTCGGGCTGGTGCGGATACGCTCGGCGGCCATCTTCTCCCATCCGCTTCCCAGGTTGCCCAGCGGATCGGGCGGAACGATTTCCACCTTCTTCTCGCCCAGCTTGGCCTCGCCCTTCTTGACCTTCTCCTGGAACTGCAGGCATTCGGTGAGAAGCCTCCCGAGGATCTCTTCTTCGGGAACGTTGGCGACGCGTTCACCCTGCACGTAGATGATGCCGCGGCGGTCGCCGGCGAAGACAGCGACGTCGGCTCCTTCGGCCTCGCCCGGACCGTTCACGATGCAGCCCATGACGGCGACCTTCATCGGCACCGTGACCTTCTCGGCCAAGACCTTGCGGACATCTTGGATCAGCGTGAACAGGTCGACCTGAATGCGGCCGCACGTCGGGCATGCGATGAGATCAACGCCGACGCGCTCCTTGAGCCCGAGGCAGTAGAGGAGCTCAAGACCGTCCTGCACCTCATAGATCGGGTCGTTGGCGTAGGAGATGCGGATGGTGTCGCCGATGCCGTTGATGAGCAAGCCACCGAGTGCGACGACGCTGCGGATCGTCCCGGTTTCCTTCGGCCCGGCGTGCGTGACGCCCAGGTGCAGCGGATGATCGAAGCGCTTGGAGATCTCGGTGTAGGCGTCGATGACGAGTGACGCGTCCATGGACTTGGCGCTGATCACGATGTCATGGAAATCCTGTTCGTAGAAGATGTCGAGGTATTCCTCGAGCTTGGCGATCATGATCGCGAGCAGATAGCCGTGCTTGTGGTCGCTGAAGACCGCGCCCAGTTCCTTCTGACGCTTCTGCTTGTCGCGGCGCTCGATGATCGAGCCCTCGTTGACCCCGACGCGGATAGGCAGCTTGCGAGCCTTGCATGCCTGGATGACGTCGATCACCTGCTGACGGTCGTTGATGTTGCCGGGGTTGAGGCGGATCTTGTGCACACCCGCCTCGACGGCCTCCAGGGCCCGCTGGAAGTGGAAGTGCACGTCGGCGACGATCGGCACGTTCACCTGCGGGATGATGTGCTTGAGCGCGTCGGTGTCCTTCTTTTCGGGGACCGCCACGCGGACGATCTGCGCGCCGGCGCTGGCCAGCTTGTGGATCTCGGCCACGCACTTATCGATCTCGTGCGTGTATCCGGCGGTCATGGTCTGCACACTCACCGGCGCGGGCGTGGTGGGCGTGCCGTCGCGGTTCGGCAGGCCGCCGCCGATCTTGACGTAGCCGACGCGAGAGTCTCCGAGCGTGACCTGACGGGTTGGGCGGCGGGGTTGCATTGGCGAACTTTACGACCAGCGGGCGACTGGGGCCGCGACCTCGCCAAACTCGAAAATCGCCTCCCGACGGGCACCAGCGCGGGCCCCCAGACAGGCATCCGCCCGGACACCCGCATGGGCAGCCATGTGCCGAGCGCCACCCAGACCGCAGCAGCGGACGAGCCGAGAGACTCTCGCAACCAGTGTCGGGGTGCGGGCTCGCGGCCTTGACAGGAACTGCGACGCGGGCGTGTTTCGGCGTCGCATCGGCCGCGTAAATCGGATATCGAGGGCATCTTTCCAGTCTTCGCGACTCGGATCGACCCGAGTGTGCGGAATAGACGGCCTGCGGACCGTAAGTCTACCGAAGGCTCCAGATTGTGAACGAAAGCGAAGGGGTTTCGGATTGCTGCGCTCGACACAGAGCAGTCGCTGGAGGAGATACCCATGGCTGTTTCGGGTGCACGCGTTGATCCCCATTCGCCCGTCGTCGACTTGCTTCGTCTCGCCGATTCGGAGCGCGGGCGGCTCGTCGCATGGATGGAGCAGCGCGCGAGCGCCGACTCGGCGCGCTCCAAGCGAGTCGCGCGTCGGTTCGACGCTTCGGGCCAGCGATGGATCCTCCAGTTTGCCGAGGGCGCGCAGTCGGGGCAGAAGTTTCTCGTCCTGCCCGTTGATCTGTCCGAGCAGGGGGTGTGTGTTCTGCACGGGGCGTTCGTCTACGTCCGCACGCCCTGTGTCATCTCGCTGCGCTCGCTCGACGGCGAGGCCGTGAGCCTCACCGGTCGCGTGACGCGGTGTGAGCACGTGGGCGGCCGGGCGCACGAGATCGGCATTCGTCTGGACCATCGCATCGACGCCGCGATGTTCGTCCGTTCGGCCGAGCCGTTCAGCAGCGGCGATGAACCGTGGATCACGCTGCGCCACTCTGTCGAAACGATGATGAAGCTCGTGAGTTCGTCGCGCGACGTCGTGCAGGTCCGCACCGCGATGACCAGGGTGCAGCACGATCTCGGAGCGATTGAGTCCGGTCCGCGATCGATCTGAGTTCCGGACGATCCGGTGTTCCGCGGCCTCAACGACGCGGGCGGTGCGCCGACGCGGTGAGCCCGCGCAGGAATCCGGGTTGTCGAGCCTGCGGCGTGCCGGTCGCCGGCACCCCGTCGACCTCGGGCGTGCGCCAGATCAGCATCACGACGCCGGCACCGATGAGTCCCAGTGCGCAGAGGGCGATCCCCGACTGCGCCGCGATGCCCGGATCCCAGTAGTGGGGCCACCGGCCCCGCAGCAGCGTCGAGGCGCCGTCTCCCGCGAGCCCGGCAAGGTAAGCGCCGGCGGGCATGAGTCCGAGCGAGAGCGTGTTGCAGACCGCCAGAACCCGGCCGCGCAGCGTGTCGTCGACGAGCAGTTGCAGCGCGGACATGGAGGAGTTGAAGGCCCACATCCAGAAGACGCCGACGAAGAACATGAAGATGCCGGCGAGGCGGACGTCGGTCGCGAGGGCGAAGACGAGAATCCACACGCCCCCCAGCAGGATGGAGAGCGGGATGAAGTGGTGGCGCGGGTACCAGGTCGGGACCAGCTTCATCGCGAAGCCGCCCGCGACGGCCCCGACGCCCATGATGCCCGTGAGCACGCCGAACGTCGCCTCGCTCAGGTGGTAGACGTCCTTGACGAACATCGGCAGAAAGCGCAGGACCGGGGTGGCGAGCGTGGAGAAGATGAGGATCGCCAGAAGAGCCGCGCGGGGGCCGGGCCTGAGGAACATGAACGCGCAGGCATGGCGGATATCGGCGGCGATGGTCGAGAGATCGAAGAGTCGCCCGCCGTCGCGCGCGGGTGCCGGTGCGTCGGGGGTCGTCATCACCGCGAGGAGCACGCCGACGAAGCTGATGGCGTTGATGAGGAAGAGCCAGTGGCCGCCGAAGGCGTACATGATGAGCCCGGCGATCGCGGGGCCGATCGCTCTGGCCGCGTTGAAGGAGATTCCCTGGATGGTGATGGCCGCGACCAGCTCGGAGCGTGGCACAAGCCTGGGGATCATCACCTGCCACGCGGGCGTGTTGAACGCGAGCGTGATGCCCTGCGCCAGCGCGAGCGCCAGCAGCACCGGAGGCGAAGCGACGTTGAGCCAGACGACGGCGAAAAACGCCAAGGCGATGAGCATCATCAGAAACTGCGTGACCAGCAGCAGTTTCTTGCGATTGACGCGGTCCGCGACGATGCCGCCCAGCAGGCCCAGGACGAGCGTCGGCAGCAACTGGGCAGCGCCGATGTGGGCAAGCCAGACGAGCGATCCGGTCGACTCGGCAACGATCCACTGGGTTCCGATGAACTCGAACCAGTTGCCCACAAACGAGCCGAACGCCGCGATCCAGAAGATGCGAAAGTGCCTGTGTCGCAGCACTCGCAGCAGCCCCGTGGACTGATGCGGGTCCTCGGCTGCGGGCGATGCGTCGATCTCCGATCCGGTGCCGCACTGGTCGGGTGTGGGCTGCGGCGGATCAAAGTCATCGAGCCCGCGCGACTCGCGCGTGGGCGTCGGGGAATCCGTCCCGGCCGGGCCCGGAGATGCGCGGCTGTCCTGCGTCACGCCGGATGCTACGGACGTCGCGGGCGGATCGTCACGAAGCGGACGTTTGCATCGGGGCGAGAGGTTCGAGGCCGGGTGATTCGCCCTCGGCCTCGGGCGGGTTGGCGTAACGACACGCCCGCACGCCCAGGAAGGTCGTCCACTCGAACCAGATCATGCCAATCAGAAAGCCCGTCGCACCCGCGAAGGCTGTCGCGCTGCTCAGCCAGTTGACCAGCCGCGGGAGATGATCGAGCGGCCCCCACATCACGAGCGATTCGAGAGCGCGTCCCAAGCTGACCGCCAGGATCGCGCTGAGCAGCCAGAACGGGCTGGCGTGGGCCGTGATGACCAGCGAGACATCGGGCGTGATGCGCCAGCCGCGACGGGCCCCGAAGAACTCGACCCCGAAGCGCTCGATCCGGGTCAAGGCGAGCAACAACCCAAGCCACAGCGCGAATGCCGCCAACGCGACCAGAGGCACAAGCTGCGGCCCGAAGAACAAGGCGGGCGATGGCAGCCCCCAGGGCCAGAATCGCAGGAGTTCCTCGCGTAGGAACGCGTGCGAGTGCCACGCGAGGAGTGCGGCGCTGGGTGCGGTCCACGCGAGCGTGAGAGTGCGCATGCGTTGAGGAGCGATGCGAACCGCGCGCATCGTGCGCCTGGGTGAGAAGACAGTCCGCCATGCGGTGCGCAACCCTGCTGCCAGTCGTGCCAGCCCTCGAGCGTTCTGGACCGCGCTTCCTGTCCTGCGTGACGACGGACGTGAATCGCTCTTGGGCGTGGCACACTCCGGACAGACGCCGGGCCCGTCAAGCGAACTGATGTCGTAGCCGCATCGCTCGCAGAGCAGCGCGGGTCCCTCGCGGGGCCCGGCCCTCGGCCCGGCCCGCAGCTCGGTCCTCTCGCCGCTCACGACACGCTCTCCGGAGCCGCGGAAGTCGCGGTGGGGGGTTGCTCGAGAGCAAGCGTGGGTTGCGGTGCGTTGGCGAAGCGGCACGCGCGAGTGCCCAGCCACACCAGCCGTGCGACGCTGAGCGTGCCGAATCCGAAGATGAGCGTGGGCAGCATGCCAAGACCGTAGCGGGAGCCCTGTTCGACAAGGAAGCTTGAGATCTCGCCGAGCGCGCGCCCTCCGCCGTCGGGTCCGCTTCGCGGGAGCGCGACGGTCAGCATGAACCAGATGGTCAGGATCGACCACACGACGCCGGCCACGAGCCCCCACCCGATGGCGGCGTGGGCGGCGATCGATTTCCACGTGCCCTCCGGGGCGCCGGCGTCGCCTTGTCGCGCGGTCCGATCGGCACCCCACGCCATGGCGAGCGTGCCCGCGCTGAGCATCGCGGCGAGGAGCGCGACTTCGACGGCGAGCAGCCCCAGAGCCCAGGCGATCCCGGCCGCAGAGTCCGCGAGGCGGATCTGGCGCACCGGATCGGCGATGAAGACGCCGCTCCACGGCGCGATCAGGGCGACCGCAGCGACCGTCGAGTTGACGACCATCAACGAGGTGGATCCGCGCGCGCTCGGGCTCATCGTGCGGAACACCTCGCGCGGTCGGGTCAGAACGCGCCACACGGTCGAGAACCACGACCGAAGCGATCGACCGCGCTGCCACGGCGTTCCGGGCCGGGAGTGGGGTCCGGACTCTCGCGCGGCGGAGCCGCACTCCGGGCACAAGCTGTCCAGATCGAGCGGATCCGGGTTGCCGGCTTCGCGCAGCACGTACCCGCAGCGCTCGCAGCAGAACCGCGAGGCTGGCGCGCCGTGCGGGATCGAGGCCGGCGACGAGGTGATCAAAGCAGGTGGCGTGCCCATGCTGTTCACGTCCGCATGCATTCCTGTACGTCGGATCGATCGGGGCGGGTTGCCCGATTTATCAGACGCTGCCGTCGGCACTTTTGAGGTTAAGTCCGCGAAGCGTTGGGGCGATAAACCAGATGATTCCCCGGAGTCCGAACCATGCACGTGAACCGTCGCCGGTACGAACGATTCGCACTGAGCCCCATGTACACGCCCGTGAGCGTAAGGCTTCTGGATTCCGAAACCTTCGATCTCGAGGGGCACGCGTACGACATCTCCGAAGGTGGGATCCGCTTTGAGCTCGATCGTCCGATCGCGCCGGGCACGCACATCGCGATGCAGATCGCGCTGCCGGCGGGGCTTGGATCGGCGCAGTCGGGGCCCGGCCGCAGCGTGTTTGTTCTTGGAAACGTGGTGTGGATCGACGACGAGGAGCCGGGGCCGGTGCGGATGGCGCTGGCGATTACGCGCTTTGCGCGTGCCGGCGATCGCGAGCGTCTGATCGAGCGTCTCGCCTCGGGACGCTACGCGCGAGCGGCCTGATCCTTTGCGGGGGCCCTCGCCCTACGCTTGGTCGTGTTTGTTGATCGTGCGATTATCACGGTGAAGGCCGGCGACGGCGGCGGCGGGCATATCTCCTTCCGACGAGAGAAGTTCGCGCCCAAGGGCGGGCCGACCGGCGGCGACGGCGGCCAGGGCGGCTCGGTCGTGCTGATCGCCGAGTCGGGCATGTCCACGCTCTACGACTTTCGCTTCCGCCATCGCTTCGACGCCCAGCCCGGAGAGAGCGGCGGCGCAAAGCAGATGCACGGCGCCAACGGCAAGGACCTTGAGATCCGCCTTCCCGCCGGGACGCTGATCTTCGACAACCGCTCCGGCGAACTGCTTCACGATCTCAAGCCCGCAGATCGCATCGTCATCGCCAAGGGCGGACGCGGGGGCTTCGGCAACGAGCACTTCAAGAGTTCGACCTACCAGACGCCGCGCGAGTCGACCCCCGGAGAGCCGGGTCAGTTGCTCGAGCTGCGCCTCGAACTCAAGTTGATCGCCGATGTCGGGTTCCTCGGCAAGCCCAACGCGGGCAAGAGCACGCTGCTCGCCGCGCTCACGCGGGCCAATCCGAAGATCGCCGACTACCCGTTCACCACGCTCAGCCCGCAGCTTGGAATCGCCGAGCTTGACGCGCACCGGCGGCTGGTTCTGGCCGACATTCCCGGCCTGATCGAAGGAGCGGCGGACGGCGCGGGGCTTGGACTCGACTTCCTGCGTCACGTCGAGCGCACGCGTCTGCTCCTGCACCTGGTCGACGTGGCGCCCGCCGACGGGAGCGATCCGGTCGAGAACTACCGCGTGATCCGCGAGGAGCTGCGCCGCCACTCCGAGGCACTGGCCGAGAAGCGCGAACTGGTCGTGCTCAACAAGATCGACCTGCTTCCCGGCAAGGCCGCGGCGGACAAAGCCGTCAAGCGGATCTGCCGCGAGCTCGAACTGCGACTCGATCGGGATGTTCTTGTCATCTCCGGCGCAGCACGCATCAACCTCGATGCGCTGCTCGAGCGACTGTGGAAGGAACTGCGCCCCAAGGACGTGCCGTCGGGCTGGCAAGGCGCGTCGACCTGAACCCATCGGAACAGAGCGAGCCTTCGTGGGCGATGGCTCGCTCCCGGCTGCTTACCCGCCGAGGGGCGCGAGGAGAGCCAGGTATTCGGTGTTGCCTGTCCCGGTGGTTTTCGAGCCAGCGACTGCGCCTCCCAGCAGCGGCGAAGGCGTGACCCCGAGCACGTCGAAGCCAAGCGCGCGAATCTCTTGCAGCACGCGGTCGCGGACCGACTCGGACTGTTCGGTCGTCAAGACCGAGCCTGTGTGACGCCCGCGCCGCGCTGGAGCCCTGGGGGCCGGCTCGGGCGTGTGCTCGTAGTGGGGCTTGATGAGGGTGACGATCCGTCCGGCGCTGGAGCGAAGCCATGCGCGAGCGGCCGGGAGCAGCAGCCGCTGGCGCGTCCATCCAAGGTCGACGACAACGAGATCAACGCGCTCGTCGTCCGAGCGAGGGGCGGCGTGCAGGGCGTTGGAGCGTTCGCGGACGACGACGCGCGGATCGTTGCGCAGCGTCCAGGCGAGTTGGCCATAGGCCGTGTCGATCGCGACGACGCGGGCCGCCCCGTGACGCAGCAGGCAGTCAGTGAACCCGCCGGTGGAGCAACCCAGATCCGCGGCGTGCAGCCCTCGCACATCGATGGCAAAGACCCGAAGCGCATGCTCGAGCTTCAGTCCGCCGCGGCTGACGTAGGGGCATTCCTCGCTCACGTCAGTCTCACGTGCGTGACGCGCTGGGTGGTTGGGTGGCTGCTCAGACCGCGGGTGGAACGCCGACGATGGCGACGCCCAGTTCGTCGGCGAGATCGATCACTCGCTCCTTCTCGAGCATGATGACATCGCCCGCGGCGAGGGCCAGACAGCCGCCACCGGCCGCGGCAAGCTTCTCGATCGTCGTCGCCCCGATCGTCGGAACGTCGCTGCGACGGTCGTGTCCGGCGCGGGCGCCTTTCACGAGCGTCCATCCGCGCGCTCGGCAGACTCGGGCCACACGCTCGATCATGCGGTCGGTGCCCTCGACGGCCTCGACGGCGATCACGTCGCGTTCGCGGATCGCGATCGACTGACCGATGTCCAGGCGCAGCACCTCGCCGAGCATGGGCCAGACGAAGTCGATGTCGGCACGCTGCTCGGGCGTCGGCTGGGTGTGGGTCATCACGCCCACGTGCGCCATCTGGTCCGGAATCGGGAGCGTGGAATCCAGCAGCGAGACGCCGAACTTGTGCAGTTCGTCCGCGACGGCCCGCAGCAAGACGTGCGAGCGCTTGTCGTGGCGCAGCTCATGGAACCAGAGCCGGATCGTGCGCCAGTCGGGGATGTTGCGCACCACCCGCCAAGGGTCGTGCATGATCTTGGCCTTGTCCACCCGCCCGACCATGATCGCGTGGCGCACGCCCTCGCTCTGCAGAATCTTGCCCCACGTGCCCACCCGCAGCAGGCCAACCTCGGCGAAGGTCTCGCACAGCTTGGGCAACTGCGGGTCGTACTGGTTCGAGAGCCCAAGCCCATGCACCCGATGGCCTTGCGCTCGAAGCCCACGCGCGATCGTGATCGGCAGCAGCCCGCCCCCTGCGATCAGGCCGATCCCCGTCGGCGGCGCCGGCGGGTCGGGCAGGATGGTCCACGGGTTGGAAGACAAGGCCACGCTCATGTCGCTCAATGGTGTTCCGAGATTCCGTTCTTCGGCGACCGTCCGCTGGCGGCGTGAACCTTCACCAGTTCCATGGGCACGACCACGCGCTCTGATCGGAAGTTATTGAACACTATACTACGCCTCCGGTCGGGAATCAATCCACCCCCGACGCAGTTCAGGCCCGAAGGGGCGTAGGCCGCCCCCCGGGGTGAGGGGCGGGGGAGGCGGGTGGGGGTGTGGGTGGGGGCGGGGGTGCGGAGGGGGTGGGGAAGGTCATGACCCCGCGGCCCAGACGCCCGGCGGGTCAGCAGGCCCGTCTGGTTCGATCCGACGGGCACGGAACGCCGATGGACCGAGTGATGGCGAACGAGGCATCAGGCAAGACCCCGGACGGAGCGGAGGCTGCTCCCGCGGCACCGTCACGGCTGGATGTGGTTGTGGGGCAGGAGGGGCTGAGCCCGGCGGCGGCGCGGGCCGTGCGGCCGTTCCTGCAGGTCTATTTCCGCTGCTCGAACACCTATCAACGGGTCTATCGCAATGCGAGCGGCGACGCGTATGTCGCGGCGTGCGCCAAGTGTGGCAAGCAGATGCGATTTCGAGTCGGACCGGGCGGAACCGGGCAGCGACGGTTTGAAGTGAGTTGTTGATCAAGCCGCGACACACGCCGGGCCGTTACGAGCCGCTGCGAACGGCGGCGAGGATGGCCTTCATGAGTTCAGGCGGGCACTTGGCCACGTCGGGATTGGCTTTGGGGCAGCAGGCGTGCTGGGCGAGGCGGATGGTGTGCCGGTAGGTTTCGAGGTATTGGCGGCAGGGTGGACAGTGGCCCAAGTGCTCGACGAACGTGCGATAGATCTCCGGCTGGAGTTCCTTGTCGAGGAACGCCATCAGGAAATCGGCGCAGTCGCGGCAGGTGAGTTCGCCGCCGGCTTGAAGCCGCGCGCGGAGCGCCTCGAGGCAAGGTTCCGCGTGTGACTGCGGGTTGTGGTTGGTCGGATCCGGCACGCCTTCTGTCCTGATGTCGTTTCGCGGTCCAGACCCCCGAGGCCGGGGACGCGATCCGACGATGATTCCCTGAGACTTAGTCGTCGCCCTGCTCGAACAGGGGCTTGAGCGATTCCCTCAATGCCTGCCGCGCACGGTGGAGGCGGATTTTGACGGCAGCCTCGGTGAGTTCGAGCAACGAGGCGGTCTGGGCAGTGTCCAGCCCTTCGATGTCGCGGAGCACAAGGACGATTCGGTAGAGCTCGGGAAGTCGGTCAATCGCTTCCCGGATCTGCCGGCGGGTCTCGATCGTCTCGCTCTCGCTGGGGAGCACGGGCTCCGGGCGGCTTCGGCCGGGAGAGGTATCGGGCGTGCCGGGCGAGAGCGCGTCGTAGGAGACTTCGTCCCGGCGCCGCTTCTTGCGAAGCCTCATGAGCGCGGCGTTGACGGTGACGCGGTGGAGCCAGGTCGAGAGCCGGGCCTTCTCGTCGAAGGAGCCGATCGATCGGAACGCCGAGACAAACGCGTCCTGAAGGGCGTCTTGCGCTTCGTGATCGTCGAGGAGGATGCGACGGGCCACCGCGAGCAGGCGTCCGCTGAGCGCTCGCACCACGCGTTCGTAGGCAGCCGGGTTACCGGCGCGGAGTTCGGCGACGAGAGCGGACTCTTCGTGCGGGTCAAACCCGTCGTCTGCACGCTCGACGGGCTCTTCGCGGGGCTGGACACCTCCGCCGTGGGCCGCCAGATGCCCGGGATTGTGCAGGCGATTGTCCATCATGGCAAAGCCCCTTCGGACCCGACGGCCGGAAGGGGCGAAAAGTGTGTGGGCGTTGGGCCCGATGCTTCGCGATCAGGGATTGGCGGGCTTGTCGGCCGGAGCGGGCTTCTTCTGCGCGTCGAGCAGAGCCTTGACGTCGGCGGGCAGGGCGAACTTGGTGTCGGGAATGTCGGTGTTGAAGTCGGCCTTCTCAACCACGGACTTCATCTCCGTCCCGGCCATCTTGACGGTCTGCGAGAAGGGGATCTTGACGCCCTCCACCTCGCGATAGTCGCTGAAGAGCGTCTCGATCTTGATGTCGCCCATCTGGCTCGGCTGCGTCGAGCGGCTGGCGAGCAGAAGACCGGTCTTGACGTCGAACAGACGCGTCTCGGTCTGGTCTTCGTTGGTGACCATCTTCACGGCGAAGGCCTCGGCGTCGCCGACCTTCTCCTTCCCGATGGTCGTGAACTCCTTGTAGAACTCGTCGAAGGCGTACTCAGCGTTGGACCGGACTGAGCGGAGGAACGCGGCCTTTTCCTCGCCCTCGAGGATGCGCGGACCCATCATCGGGTTGCTCTCCCACGCCACCTCGCCGTCGCTGCCCTGCAGGAACTTGCCCATCCCGGCAAGCTCGGTCTCGTTGAACGACAGGCCCGGCGCCTTCTGGAAGCTGTTGATCGTCGCGCTCAGGCCCTGCGCAGGGATCTCCATCTTCATGGTCATCTGCCGGGTCTTGATCGCTTCCAGCTTCTCGCGGCCGCCGATGGCCTTGATGTAGTTCTCCAGCACTTCCTTGCCGCTGGGGAGATCAGCGGCCGGTGCGGCGGCCTTGGCCGGAGCGGAAGCCGGAGCAGCGGCGGGCTCTGCCAGCGCCGTGTTCCACGCACCCAGAGTCAGCAAGCCGCCGGCAAGCGCCAGCATCGTCGCGCGTTTCGTCTTCATTCGTCGATCCTTTCTTGGCCGGCGCTCGCCGGGCCTTATGAGGTGTTGCACTCGCGATTCGTTATCGTTGGCTGCCGGACGCTCCGGCGTTGGAGGTCGAGGCGGTGGGGGACGCAGGTGGCGTCGATGCCGCGGGGTTGGAGCGGATCCAGCGGACGGCGGCATCGAGGACCTCGTCGCGTCCGTCCTGCAGGGCGCGGCGGGTTGGCTCGACCCGTTCGTCGGGCTGGACTCCGGAGCCTTCGAGAGCTTCGCCGCGGAAGCTGACGTAGTTGGCAAAGGCGTACTGGAGGCGGTCGCCGTTGGGCAGCACTTCGACGGTGGAAGGCAGGGCGGCGCCTGGGGTTGGCTGGCCGAAGATGCGGGCTCGTCCGAGGTCCTGCATGCCTCCTGCGAAGATCTCGGAGGTGGAGACGGAGAGGGGATCGATGAGGATGGCCAGCGGGCCGGTGAAGGGACGGGGGCGGGGATTCACAACAAACCGGAGCGTGTTTTCGCGGGTGATCAGTTCGCCCAGGCGCTGGTTGGGCCGGTCGATGAACCATCCGCCCACTCCCATGGCCATCGCGCCAAGTCCGCCGATGTTGCCGCGCAGATCGATCACGACCCCGGAGCAGTCGGCGCACCCTTCGACCAGCCGGGTGACGGCCTGATTGACGCGGACCGGATCGAACCACAGGTCAAAGCGCAGGTATCCGATGGGACCGCCCGTTTCGCCCGCCGCGGGCGTGAGGCGCTTCTCGTCGATCGAGAGGAACATCGTCGGCAGGTGTCCGAACTTGACGGGCGTGCCCGAAGGAGTGGTGCGTCGGAGCGACACATCGCGTTCGCGGCCGGACGAGTCGACGACGCTGAGACGAAGCGTGCTGCCCTCGGCCCCCTGAAGGCTCGAGACCAGGCTGGCGTTGAGCATCATCGCCTGATCGGGCTTGCCCTCGTAGATCTTGCCCACCGCGTCGATGAGGTTCGCGGTGGAGCGGCCGTCGATGCGTCGAACCAAATCGCCCGGGCGGAGTCCGGCCTGCTCGGCGCTCGAACCGGGGGTGACGCGCGTGACCGTCGCCTCGCCCTCGACCACTCGCAGATCGATCCCGGCGTTGGCCCCGCTCTCGCCGCTCCCGCTCTCGGGGCGCGAGGCGTCTGAATTTCCGAGTCCCGCCTCGGCGTAGGCCTCTGCGGCGATGAGCCCGAAGTGAGACTGCTGGAGCGAAGCGATCAGCGTGCTCATCGCGGCGCGTGCCTCGGGCATGGTCCGCGATTGCGCGACGGCCTGTCGTGCCTCGGCGTGAGCCTGATCCCACGCGGGCCCGACCTTGGCCGGATCAAAGTGCCGCTCTTTGATGCGGGCGTGCACGAAGTCGACGGACTCGAGATTGCGCTGGACCTGCTCGTCGGTGAGTCGCGCGGGGCTTGAGCCGCATCCGCTCAGCACGCCGCAAAGGGCGATCGAGCAGGCTCCGAGGACTCGGAGCAGCGAGCGGCCCGGTCGGACCCGGGCGGAGGCGGTCGGATGTTGGGCGAGCGATCGGTGCATGGACAGGTTCCTGGTGAGGCGCACGAGCGGGGAGCGCACGAAGGCCCGCCCCGACGACGCGTTTCGCGAAGGTTACCCGGAGCGGGCGGTGCGGGTTGCACGACGATCCGGCGAAGGGAGGTCGGCCCGGGCCGGTGATGTCAGGGGGGATTGGGATGTCGCGGGCGGTTTTCGGCCACGTCGGGATCCGGCGGGATGCGACGGCCGTGGGGATCGATCGGCACCGCGTCGGTCGAGGCGGCGACGCGTTTTTCGAGTTCTCGCACGAGGTCCGAGGTGAAAAAGTGCTCGGCGCGGTGCGACGGGTCGTGCACGTGATCGCTGGGCAGGCCCGCCTCGTCGACGAGGAATCGTTCCCAGAGTCGATGGGCTCGGACGTGCGCCTGCGCCTCGGCGCGGCCGCGGTCTGTGAGCCGAATTCCAAGCGCGTCGCGGCGCACGCTGCCGCGACGCTGGAGCCGGAAGATCGCGACGCGTGCGACCGGCCCACCGGCCCGCGTCAGGGTCGAGGCGGGCAGGACGTCCAGCCCGCGTTCACCGGCGCGGAAGAGATCGCCGAGCACGTCCTCCTCGCCGATGCGAAGGCGGAGCAGCAGGCGGTGGATCGCGCGGGAGATCAGGCCGTGCCGGGGGGCGATGAACATCGCCAGGAGCAGCATCGCACCGCCCGCGACGCTCATGCATCCCGCCACCGAGGCGTCCAGTCGCATCGCGAGCAGATAGCCGAGAACGCCGGCCGCAGCTCCCAGCAGTCCGGCGAGCGTGAGGCTTTGGGTGTAGCGGTCGGTGAGAAGGTGCGCGGTCGCCGCGGGCACCACGAGCATCGCGACCACGAGCACCGAGCCGACGGCCTCGAAGCTGACGACGCTGACGCCGGCGATGAGCGAGACCATGCCGAAGTGGACCGCTCCTGCCGAAAGCCCGAGCGCTGTTGCGAGCGCCGGATCGAAGGCGACGATCTTGATTTCCTTGTGGAAGAGCGCGAGCAGCGCCAGCGTGAGCACCAGCGAGACGCCGAGGGTGAGCGTCGCGCGGGGGATGTGCGTGCCCAGGATCGAGACGGTGTCGAAGGGCGTGAGTTCGAGGACGCCGTAGAGCACGCAACTGGGATCCAGATCGACGTTGCGTGCCGTGAAGCTGATGAGGATCACGCCGAGTGCGAAGAGCGTGGTGAAGACGACGCCCATGGAAGCATCTTCGTGAATGCGGGCGAGGCGGCTGAGCGCGGTCGAGCCCAGCGCTGTCAACAGCCCCACGATGCCAGCCCCCAGCAGCATCCAGCCAAGGTCGCGCGTTCCGCTGAGCAGGAAGGCCCCGGCCAAACCGGGAAGGATCGCGTGGCTGATGGCGTCGCCGAGCATGCTCATACGGCGCAGCAGCAGATAGGTGCCGAGCACGCCGCACAGCGCTCCGACGATCGAGGCGGTCAGCATCACCCAAAGGTCAAAGACCTTGAGCGAGGGCCAGAACGCTCCGGCGGCGAGCGTCGCGATCGAGGCGGTGAGGTCGGATTGCATCATCCCCGAGCCTCCTGCGCCAGCTGTTCGCGAACACGGGCGTGGAAGCGACGGCGTTCGATCCAGCGGCTGAGCACGCCGCGGCGTGGAGCGGCCAGAGCGGAAAAGACGAACATGGCTCCCAGCGTGAGAGCGATGGTGGGCCCGGTCGGATAGCCGCCGGACATCGCGCCGCCGGGCGCGGGGAGGACCGCCGAGAGCGCCGCGCCGACGACGCCGCCGATCATGCCGAGCAAGGTGGACAGCGCGAGCATGACGGAGAATCGATCGGTCCAGAGGCGAGCGGTGACACCCGGGACAACGAGCATCGCGGCCATGAGCACGACGCCGACCGCGGGCAGGCCGGAGACGGTCACACAGGCGACGAGCGCCATGAGCAGCAGGTCGAGGCGGACAACCGGCCAACCCTGAGCCGCGCCGAAGTCGCGGTCAAAGCAGAGCAGGCGGAACTCCTTGCGAAGCGCATAGACGACGCAGAGGCACACGGCGCACACGCCGCCCATAAGCCAGACGTCCTGCCTCACCATGCTGGCGGCCTTGCCGAACAGAAAACCGTCGAGCCCCGCGCGATTGCCGCCCGGGGTGCGCTGGATCATGCTGGAGAGCACGATGCCCAGGCCGAAGAAGACGCCCAGCACGATGGCCATCGCCGCGTCCTCTTTGAGGCGCGTGAGCGCCCGCAGGGCGGCCATGGTGCCCACGCCCAGCAGTCCGAAGACGAGCGCCCCGATCAGGAACGCAGGAAGGCTTCGGTCTCCGACGACGAGGAAGGCGACGCAGACGCCCGGGAGGGCCGCGTGCGCGAGCGCGTCGCCCGCGAGCGCCCTTCGGCGCAGGACCGACAGGGCTCCGACCGCACCGGCGCTGGCCCCCAGCAGCGCGCAGCCCAGCAGCACCACGCGCGTGTTCGCGTCCTGCAGGCTCAGCAATCGGAGCAGATCGTCCATCGTGTCGCGTCTCCGGGTGGGTCTCCGAGTTCGGCTGCGGGTGGATCGACTCGGCACCCGGCCCCGTTGCGGGTGGTCAGCCCGTGATGGGGCCCTCGCGTCGCACAGACTCGGCCAGGCGATCGAGGAGGGTGAGATGCCCGCCGTAGGTCTTCTGCAGATTCTCGTTGGTGTACACGTCGCGCACGTCGCCGGCGGCGATGAGGCGGGTGTTGAGCATGACGATCGAGTCGAAATACGCGCCGACGGTTTGCAGGTCGTGGTGCACCGCGACAACGGTGCGGCCCGCGTCGCGCAGGGATCTCAGGACTTCGATGATCGCCTTTTCGGTCGTCGCGTCAACGCCGGCGAAGGGCTCGTCCATCATGTACAGGTCGGCCTCCTGCGCCAGCGCCCGCGCGAGAAAGACCCGCTGCTGCTGACCCCCGGAGAGTTCGCTGATCTGCCGCTCCGCCAGTTCGGTCATGCCGACTTGCGCGAGTGCTCGCTCGACGGCGTCGTGGTCAGGACGTCGGGGGCGACGCAGCCAGCCGAGACGTCCGTACCGACCCATCAGCACCACTTCGCGTGCCCGCACCGGAAAGTCCCAGTCCACGGTCTCGCGCTGCGGCACATAGGCCACGCGGGTGCGCACGCGTGCGATCGGCTCGCCAAAGACGCGCACCTGTCCGGTCGTGATGGGCACCAGGCCGAGCATCGCCTTGAGCAGCGTCGACTTGCCCGCGCCGTTGGGTCCGATGATCGCCACCAGCCTGGCGTCGGGGATCGAGACATCGACATCCCACAGCACCGGCTTGCGGTGATACGCGACGGTGAGGTCGTGGACGTCGATGGCGGCCGGTCGGTCGGGCTTCATGGGGCGCCTCGATCGTCCGGCGCCAACGCCCGGACGATGGTCTCGACGTTGTGGCGCACCATGCCTTCGTAGGTGCCTTCGGGCGTGCCCGCCGCACCCATCGCGTCGGAAAAAAGCTCGCCACCGATGATGACATCGTGGCCTCGTGCCAGGCAGCCCTCGCGCAGGGCCTCGATGGTCTTTCGCGGGACGCTTGTCTCGACGAAGACCGCGGGGATGCGGCGCTGCACGAGCGTGTCGACCAGCCGGTTGAGGTCTTTCAGGCTCGCTTCACTCTCGGTGCTCATGCCCTGGATCGCGAGCACCTCGATGCCGTAGGCACGCGAGAAATAGCCGAAGGCGTCGTGAGCGGTGACGACCACGCGGCGCTCGGCGGGGATGGAAGCGAGGCGGCCCCGGACCCACGTGTCGAGCGCCAGGAGCGAGGTGCGAACCTCTTCGCCGCGCTTGGCGAAAACCTCGGCGGACGCTGGTTCGGCCTCGGAAAGTGCGCGGACGATCGGGCGCACGGTCTCGGCCCACAGCGCGACGTCGAACCAGAGGTGGGGGTCGGTCTGCTGGGGATCATCCGCCTTGTGATGCACGTGCGAACGCTCGATCGCCTCGCCCACCAGCACGACCCGGCGCGTCCGTCCCAACTGCTCGAGGGACTCGGCCATGCGGCCCTCAAGGTGCAGACCCACGCCCAGCACCACATCGGCCTGCGAGAGCAGACGCAGATCCCCCGGCGACGCCTTGTACAGATGCGGGTCCACCCCTTCGCCCATCAGGGTCGTGACGGTGCCTCGGTCGCCGGCGATGCGCGAGGCCAGGTCCGCCACCATCCCCACGGTCGCCACGACCTTGAGTCGCTCGGCCGGCCCTTGAGATTCCGGCTCGGTCCGCGCGCAGCCCGGCATCCACGCGAACATCGCGCAGAGCAGAGGCGCGAGCCAGATCCGCACGGACCGTGAGGCCGACAATGAGGCGGAAGTCGTGGGCAGCGGGGTGGTCGAGCAACGCTGGACGGAAGAAGGTAGCATGCGCTACAGTGTAGCTTTGGATACTTCCAAAGGTCTGCACGGTGCGATTCAGCGAGCGGCGCCCTCTGGCGCCGAGCGGTTTCGCCGCACGCGCGACGCGCACGCTCGCGAGCGCAACGAGGACTACGCGGAGCTGATACACGACCTTGGCCGGGTGGGCGATCGGGTGCGTGTGGTGGACCTGGCGCGGCGGCTGGGCGTGTCGCACGTCACGGTTGTCCGCGCGCTGGCGGGAATGCGTCGTATCGGGCTGGTGACCGCGCCCAAGGGGGGCGGGATTGCGCTCTCGCCGGCGGGCCGGCGCCTTGCCGCGGCGGCGCGTCGACGCCATCGGATTGTGCTTGATCTGCTGATCGGACTGGGCGTTCCCCCTCGGGTCGCGGAAGTGGACGCCGAGGGCATCGAGCATCATGTCAGCCCGGTCACTCTTCGCGCGATGGCTCGTTCGGTTCGGGTCGAGTCGATCGGCTCACGCCGGAGCGCCAAACGCGAGACAGCCGGTCGACGGCCGTCCTGACGCGCCAGCTGCTCACTGACCCGACCCGGCCGGGACCGGTGTCGCGACCGTGACGGTGATCGACGCGTTGCTGGTCGCGGCTTCGGAGGCGGCGCCGCCCTCACCCACGCGGACCACGCGCACGCCGCTGCTTGATTCGTCCGTGCCGGCGCCGGTCACTCGAATGCGGCCGTTGCTCGTCGACAGGCGGAGTTCACCGACAAACGCGCTGCCCAGCGTCAGATCGATCGGCCCGTTGCTTGAGCGGACCCGGACGGGGCCGGGCGAGGTCGGGGCCAACTGAACGCTGATCGGGCCGTTGGAGCTTGTCGCGATGGCGCGCCCGGCGATGTTGTTCAGATCGACGGAGCCGTTGGTCGTGGTGGCTTCGACCGAGCCGCCGACATCGCGGGCGTCGATGGAGCCGTTGCTGGTTTCGGCGATGAGGTCGCCCGCGTGCTGCGACACGCGAACGCCCGCGTTGGTGGTGTCGATCTCCGCTTCGCCGGCGGTATCGCGCAGCGTGACGCGGCCGTTGGTCGTGAGGGCGCGAACGCCGCGAGGGGCGGGGGTTCGGATCTGGAAAGACACGGCGTCTCCGGACCGGGCCCCGCCGTCGGGCCAGTCGACGCGAACGGTCAGCCGTTCGCCCACGGTTTCGGCCCGGAGCGCGGCGTTGTCGACGCGTGCCTGCGATCGGGCGGAAATGGTGGCGATGACGACGGCCTCCGCGCCCTCCGCCGCGTTGATCTCGATCGAGCCGTTGCGGCCCTCGACGTCAACGGCCGAGCCGGACGCGACGGGCAGGCGCATCGTGCGAGTCTCCGAGTAGCGCTGTTGGTCCGAGTCGCGGGTGGACACGATGATGCACCCCGAAAGTCCGGAGCAGGCAAGGGCAAGTCCCAGGGCATGCAATGTAGCAGCGCGGATCATCGGGTGGTCTCCAGGGGGCACGGTGATTCGCCGCCGGCGGCGGGGATGGACGAATCCTTGGGAGTCCTGGGGCGGCGGTTGCACCGGCCCGGACCTAATCTCTTGCCTTCTGAGGTTGCCTTCGCGGCGACTTTCCGCGGGGGAAAGTTCGACGCGTTCTGATCCGAGATCCCGACGTGATGAATCTTCGACGCACCGTCCGTGACTACCACTTCGAGCGGGCACCGGGCCTTCACGAGATTGGCGCCTGGCACCCGGCCTCCCGAGGGGTCGCCCTCGAGCCCGCCGGGGTTCGCTTCCGCGACGCGCGGTTCGCGCACGTGCCGGCCGCACCCTTCCCGGCGTATGCGTCGCAGCCGCACGCCAGCGCTCCGCGCGGAACCGTCCGGCTTCGCCCGCGCTTTGCGCTGCGCGGGGACTGGACGCTGGCTCACATCGCGGTCGAACCCGGAACCTCTCTCTACGGCACCGGCGAGCAGCCCGGACGCCTGCAGCGCAAGGGACTTCGACGCAACATCTGGACCACCGACTGCTTCGGCTACGAAGAGTCCATGCCCTCGCTCTATCAGGCGCATCCGTGGGTGCTCGGCGTCCGCCGCGACGGGAGCGCCTTCGGCGTAATCCACGAGACCACGCACCAGGGCGTCGTCGATCTGCGCGACGGCATCCTCTTCGCGGCCCGCTACACCACGCGCGACACCCAGAGCCCGGGCGTCACGATCCTCGAGGGCGACTCGCCTCAGCAGGTGCTGCGACAGCTCGCGCTGCTCACCGGACGCATGCCCATGCCTCCCCGATGGGCGCTGCAGTTTCAGCAGTGCAGGTGGAGCTACGAGCCGGATTCCAAGGTCCGCAAGATCGCGGAGGAGTTCCGCGCGCGCAAGATCCCGTGCGGCGTGATCTGGATGGACATCGACTACATGTTCGGTTTCCGCTGCTTCACCTTCGACACCGAGAAGTTCCCCGAGCCCTGGAGTCTCAACGAACATCTGCACTCCCTGGGCTTCCGCAGCGTCTGGATGATCGACCCCGGGCTCATGACCGACGAGGCCTATCCCGCCTATCGCAGCGGCAAGCAGGGCGATCATTTCGTCAAGAACCGCTTCGGTTACGACTTTGTCGGCAAGGTCTGGCCCGGACCCTGCTCCTTCCCGGACTTCACCCGTCGACGCACGCGCGAGTGGTGGGCCGGGCTGTACAAGGAGTACATGGCCCACGGGATCGACGGCGTGTGGAACGACATGAACGAGCCCGCGGTCTTTGACGTTCCCAACAAGCAGATGCCCGAAACCAACGTGCACGAGGCCGACGGCGAACTGGGCGGGCCGGGCCTGCACCTGCGCTATCGCAACATCTACGGCATGCAGATGGTGCGGGCGAGTCGAGACGGCATTCAGGCCGCCAATCCCGAGCGTCGCCCGTTCGTTCTCACGCGCTCCAATTTCTTGGGCGGGCATCGCTACGCCGCGACGTGGACGGGGGACAACAAGAGCAACTGGCGTCACCTGCGTTGGTCGATTCCGATGGTTCTGAATCTGGGTCTGAGCGGGCAGTCGTTCGTCGGTCCGGACATCGGCGGGTTCGCGGACAACGCCGACGCGCAGCTCTTTGCCCGATGGATGGGCCTGGGCGCGATGCTGCCCTTTGCGCGGGCGCACAGCGTGAAGGACAGCGTGGACCATGAGCCGTGGTCGTTCGGACCGGCGTGCGAAGCGACAAGCCGTCGCGCGATGGAGCGTCGCTCGCGCCTGCTTCCGTATCTCTACACGCTCTTCCGCGAGGCGCATCTGACGGGACTGCCGGTCGCGCGGCCGCTGTTCTTCGCCGATCCGGCCGACCCGGCCCTGCGCAGCGTCGATGACGCGTTCCTGCTGGGCGATTCCCTGCTGGTGCGGTGCAACGTGTGGTCCGACAGCGTGATGACGCGGAGCAGCAACGGCATGCCGCTTTCGGGGCTTGGGGGGACGGGCGCGGCCGCCGCGCCTTTGCCGAGCCGGTGCGGCGTTTGGCGCGCGCTCGAAGTCCTCGAACCGCAGACTCCTTTGTCGCGTCTCACTCCCGATCCGGACCTGCCCGAGACGTTCCTCCGGCCCGGCCACATCCTGCCGCTCGGGCCTGTGATGCAGCACGAGAGCGAGAAGCCGCTGGATCCGCTGACTCTGGTCGTCGCGCTCGACGCGAACGGGAGTGCGGCGGGCGAGTTGTACGAGGACGCGGGTGACGGCTTTGGCTTTGAAAAGGGAGACTTCGCGCTCACGCGATTCGAGGCCCGACGCGACGGGGGCAAGGTGCGGGTGCGTGCACGGAGGCTGGAGGGCGTGTTCCGGCCGGCACCCAGGAAGGTCGAGGTTCTGGTCGTGGGCGAAGACGGCTCGGTCTCGCACGGGGCGTTTGACTCGGAATAAACCCTCCAGACGGCCCCCGACGACGCCGCCGGAGGGCAAACGAATCGTGTGCAGCGCTCCCCGAGGCTCGCGGCTGAAGGCCGACGCCGCGCCGCGTCGATGGAAGGATGAAGTTCGGTTCGCTTCGCCGATGCCCCGAGGGCCGACGGGTTCAACGGGCACGCGGCACGACTGCGCGGGGGTCGGCCATGCCCCCGGTCCTTCGCTCGGTTGCTTGAGTTCCCGATGCCCGATTCCGACGCGACAACCTCGTCTCCTTCGTGGAAAGACGCGTGGCAGCTCCCGTTGCTGGGCGTCAGCGGGGTGGCGCTGCTCGCGGGACTCGGCGCGGTGCTGATGAGCCGTCCCAAGGTGGACGTTGTGCCGCGAATCGACGCCGCGGCGTCGATGGTCCAGCAAGAGCAGTACGAGGACGCGATCAAGGTGTTGAACACCGAGGTTTGGCCGCGGGTCGAGAGCGGCGAACTCCCGGGCTCTCAGCAGCGCCGCTACCACGTGCTGATTGCGCGCTCGATCTTCGACGCGGCGGCTCAGAAGAAGATCGAGAACGTTCAGAACTACGAGAACGTCATCCGCTCCTACCTCAGCGCCGAGGAACTCAAGGAGCGGCTCGAGCCCGCCGACATCGAGCGCTTCGTCAAGTGCCTCCTTGCGCTCGACCGGCTCGAGGAAGCGCAGCGCCGCATCGAGAGCATGCCCAGCGGCGAGCGACCGCGACAGTTGGCGCTGCAGCGTCAGCTCGTCACGCGTCTGCTCGACCGTCCGATCCCCGAGGTGGTCGTCGCGTCGGAGATCATCGCCGGCATGCTCTCGGAGCCGACGCTCGCGGAGAGCGATCGTGTCTGGGCGATGACCCGTCAGGCCGAACTGCGTCTGCTCGGCGGTTCGACCGACAGCGCGATCCGCGGTCTGTTGCAGCAGTTGCCCCGCCTTGACGAAGGACGCTCTCTGGAGCGGGCCGAACTGCTCGCTCTGCTCGGGCGGGGATACCTCGACGCGGGCGAGTTTGACGAGGCCGAGCGCTGGCTGCGACGGGCCGAGGAGGCTGCGGAGGAGCGCGAGCCGGTCACGAGCCGCGCGAGGATGGGGCTGGCCAAGGTTGCCGAGCGTCGCAGCGACTTCTCCGCGGCACGCGACTTGTATCGACGCCTGCTCGCCGGGGCGGAGGCGAGGCGACACTATCGAGAATCGCTGGTCGGCCTGGCCGAGGCGCATTCGGCGCTCGGCGAGACCGAGGAATCGCTGCACGCCTACAGCCGGCTCGCGGATGACTTTGCCGCATCGAAGGCCGCGGCGGCCGTGACGCCTGCGGTCGCGGCGGAGAGCGCGATGCGTGCGTTCCGCGTGCGTTTTGATGCGGGCGACACGCAGACTGCGCTGCGATTTGCGACAGTGGCCCAGTCGTTCTTCGGCGCCGAAACGGCCAGCGCGGAAGTGATGCTCGGCCTGGGCGAGGCCCATCGGCGTCTGGCCGACGAGACCATCGCCGAGGTGACAGCGCGTCCCAACGTGACGCTTCTGGATCTGGAGCCCGCGACGCGGCTGCGTGTGCGAGAGCATTTCCTGGCTGCCGCCGAGGCGCTGCGCACACACGCGGGCCTGGTCGCCGGGCGAGCGGGGCCGGCGTACGCCGATTCGCTCTGGGGTGCTGCCGACGCGTTCGACCGCGCGGGCGATCAGGACCGTGCGGTGACGCTCTTCCGCCAATACGCCGAGGAGTTCCCCGGCGACCCTCGCACCGCCGAAGCCCGATTCCGCACCGCCAAGTGCTACCAGTCGCGCGGCGATCTGGACCTGGCTCGAGCCGCCTTCGAGGAGCTGATCGCATCGCGCGACAGCCGCCCCGGCGTGGCCGGCAGCGGCCCCTTTGCCGACGCCAGCTACGTCCCGCTCGCTCAGGTGCTGCTGACGATCGGCACGCCCGACAACATCGAGCGGGCCGAGCAGCTCCTGATCGCGGTTGTCGACGGCACGGTCAGCGGCGTGGATTCGCCCAACTTCCGAGCCGCCTTGGCCGAACTGGGCCAGACTTACTACCGCTCCGGCGCGTACGAGCGGGCCATCGAACGGATCGAGGAGTATCTCGCCCGCTTCCCCGACGAACCGGGTGCGGATCTGCTGCGCTTCCGCCTTGCCGACAGCTTCCGCCTCTCGGCTCAGGGCATCGACCGCATGCTGCGCGACGGCGTGACCGACGACGAGCGGGAATCGCTGACAGCCAAGAGGGACGAACGCTATCGCCGCGCGATGGCGCTCTTCGAGCAGGCCCGGCGCGAGCTGGAAGCGCGGCCCGAAGCCTCACGCACCCCCGTCGAGAATGTGTCGCTGCGAAACGCGACGTTCTACGTCGGCGACTGTGCCTTCGCCCTGCGGGATTTCGAGGGCGCCATCCGCGCCTACACCACGGCCCGCGACCATTACCCCAAGGACCCCGCCTCGCTGGTCGCCATGGTGCAGATCGTCAACGCCAACATCGAGATGGGCGACATGAAGGCCGCCCGCACGGCCAACGAGCGTGCCAAGCGGTTCTACCAGAGCCTCCCGATCGAAGTGTGGGATGATCCCACGCTCCCGATGACCCGTGAGGACTGGGAGCGATGGCTTGAATCGGGCGCGCGTCTCGCCGCGGCTGATCAGCCCGAGCACGAACGCCCGGAATGACGCGGCCGCTCGGCGGCACCCCCGACATCGAACGCCGCCCCGCCCAGGTGGTGCCCCCGCGGGTCCCTGTCGGGCCCGCGCAGGCCTCCGGCGCACGAAGGTCGAAGAAGAAGCGTCGATCGAGCCGAATGACATGACTGAATCAGGTCGAGCAAGGAGGCTCGCGTGACCGCACGGACCGCCGGAGGCGATGTTTTGACCCTGCTCCAGGAGCAGCACGAACTGCTCGCGCGCGTAGCAGAGCTCGCCGCGCTGCAGGCGGGTCTGATCGATCAGGAAGCGACCGAGTCGCTGCTGGAAAACCTGAGCCGGCGCCAGCAGATTCTGGCTCGGGTGTCGGAGATTGACGGACGTGTCACGCTTGCGGTGGCTGCTCTGAGCGTGACGGATCCGCAGTTCGCCCTGATCGAGCAGCGCCGAGCGGCGGTCCGCGAGTTGTCGCAGGCGATCCTCGAGCAGGACCGGCGCGATCTGGCGCAGCTGCACCTGCGCCGCGATGGGCTGGCTCGCAGCCTTGCACAGTTGTCGCAGGGTTCGGCCGCCCGGGGCGCCTATGCGCCGGCCGTCGCGGCTTCGCCGAGCTTTCAGGACCGATCCGCGTGAGCCGTACTCTGATGACACCCTCTTCGGCCGCGTCGCCCGGCCTCTCCTCTGGCCTCACTCCCGGCCCTTCGACCGACTCCTCGCGGCCGGCGGCGCTGACGCCCGTGGACCTTGCGGAGTTGATGGCCGCATTCAACGAGGTGACGGCACGCCTTCAGGCGACGCACGAGTCGCTGCGGGGTGAGGTGGCGAGGCTGACGCAGGAGCTTTCGCTGGCCAATGACGAGCTGGCCCGGTCGAAGCGGCTGGCCACGCTGGGAGAGATGGCCGCGGGCATCGCGCACGAGATCCGCAATCCGCTTGGCTCGATTTCGCTTTTCGCGAGGCTGCTGCGCGACGACCTGAAGAATCAGCCTCAGCAGGCCCGGCTGGCTGAGAAGATCCTTCTCGCGACGCGCGGCCTCAACGAAGTGATCGGCGACGTGCTCACCTTCTCGCGTGAGTTCCGCGTTGTGACTGAGGCCGCCGACCTGCGCGAGCTGGTCGACCGCAGTGTCGAGGCTTGCCAGCACGACGGAGTCCCGGGCTGGCAGCGGGTGCAGGTCGTTCGCCCCCGGAGCGGCGAGACGTCGATCGCGATCGATTCGGGGCTTGTGCAGCAGGCTCTGACCAACGTCGTGCGCAACGCGATCGAAGCGATGATCGAGCACAATGTCGAGTCGCCGACGCTGACCATCGAAATTCGCAAGCGGCAGGTGAGAGCCGCCACGGGCGGGCGCCGGCGGTATGTGTGCGTCGTGATCCGGGACAACGGGCCGGGCTTGTCGTCCGAGGTTCTTGACCGGATGTTCAACCCCTTCTTCACGACCCGCAAGGCCGGCACGGGTCTTGGGCTGGCGATCGTGCATCGGATCATGGATGCGCACGACGGACGGGTCGTCGCGGGGAACAACGCCGACGGACGCGGGGCGACGATCGAATTGCTGTTCCCGCTCGAGGCCGCGTCGTCGTCGGGTTCCCCGGCCGACGTCCACCCGGATGGTCGCGCAGATCTTTCTCTTGATCGGCTGTCGGATCGGCCGATGGAAGCGGACGGGCAGAAACTGCCGCTGCCGGTCGCGGAGGCGTCGGGAAGGGCTCGTCGCGCGGGAGCGGCGTAGTCCGGCGGGTCGCCGATCGGGTGGCACAACGACGGAGTCGTGCTGATGCGTAGCGTGCTTGTGGTCGACGACAAGGAATTGATGCGGGAGAGCGTCGGGGCCACGCTCGAGCGGGCCGGCTTCGGCGTGACGACAGCGATGGACGCCCCCGGCGCGCTGCGTCAGATCGCCCAGCGTCGTCCCGATGTCGTGGTGACTGACCTGAAGATGCCGGGCATGAGCGGGCTGGAGCTGCTGGAGAAGATCCGCGAGATCGACGACGATCTGCCCGTGGTGCTCATGACCGCCTTCGGAACGATCGAGACCGCCGTCGCGGCGATCAAGCAGGGCGCGTTCGATTACCTCACCAAGCCCTTTGAGGGCGACGAACTGGTCATCACCGTCAAGCGGGCGAGTGATCACGGCCGGGTTCTGAAGGAGAACAAGCTTCTCCGCGCCGCCGCCGGCCTGACCGAGGGCGGGGCCCCGATCGAGCAGGTCGAGCGCTCGGCCACCCCGGGCCTTCTGGGTGTGTCGCGTCTTGTGGGCGATTCGGAGGCGATGCGCAAGCTGCGCGATCAGATCCGAGCGATCGCCACCTCGCAGGGGACGGTGCTGATCACCGGTCCTTCGGGATCGGGCAAGGAAGTGGTGGCCCGCTCGCTGCACGAGATGTCGTCACGCAAGGCCGGGCCGTTCCTCGCGGTCAACTGTGCCGCGTTGTCGGAGAGCCTGCTCGAGAGCGAACTGTTCGGTCATGAGCGAGGCGCGTTTACCGGCGCCGATCGCCTGCGCAAGGGGCGCTTCGAACTGGCCGATGGCGGGACGCTGCTGCTCGACGAGGTTTCGGAGATTTCGCCTCGAATCCAGGCCAAGCTGCTCCGCGTGCTGCAAGAGCGGACGTTCGAGCGCGTGGGCAGCAGTCTCTCGATCGGCGTGGACGTGCGCGTGATCGCGACGAGCAACCGAGACATGGCCGCGTCCGTCGCCTCGGGCGAGTTCCGGCAGGATCTGTACTTCCGCCTCAATGTGCTGCCGGTCGGGGTTCCTCCGCTGGCGGAGCGGCTGTCGGATGTCGGGCCGCTGGCGAACCACTTCCTGACCCAGGTGTGCAGGAGAGAGGGTCGCGGGCCGCTGCGTCTGACGCCCGAGGCGGTTCGGGTGATGCAGGCGTACACGTGGCCGGGCAACGTGCGTGAGCTGCAGAACATCTGCGAGCGTGCGGTGGTGCTCTTGGCCAAGGGCGATCCTCAGACAACGACGAACGTGGGCCCGGAGTCGATTCAGGCGTGGCTGACGTCGTCGCCGCTGCGGGCCACGCCGCTCTCGGCGGCGCATGCCGCTCCGGCCTCGGGCGCTGCGACGGGAGCGGGCGTTGCTGGGGCCGCTTCGGCGCAGGTGGAGGGCAAGCCGAACGCTTCGGCCGGGCTTTCGTCGGTGATTCGCACGCTCGAGGAACTCGAGCGCGAGGCGATCGTGGAAGCGCTGCACAAGTTCAACGGACACCGTCAGCGCACCGCCAGCGCCCTGGGGATCGGCGTGCGCACGCTCGGTCTCAAGCTCAAGAAGTGGAAGGAATTGCGGCTCGTTGAGGCAACGCTCTAAGCCGCGCGCACGCTGGCATCCACGTTGCGGAGGATCCGGGGCGATGATCTCCGACCTGGGCCAATCCGGCGCGATCCCGACGCTCTCGACCGCTCTGCGCTTTGCCAGCGAGCGCCAGAAGCTCATCGCCCACAACATCGCCAACGTCTCGACCCCCAACTTCATTCAGCAGGACGTTTCGGTCTCGGACTTTCGCGCCAAGCTTGCCCGCGCGGTGGACGAGCGACGCGATCGCGCCGGCGGCGAGGGCGGCCGCCTTGAGCTGCCGCGGAGTTCGGAGGTTTCCGTTCGCCCCGACGGTCGACTGCAACTGAGGCCCTCCACGCCTGCGGGCAGCGTGCTCTTTCACGACAAGAACAATCGCGACGTGGAGGGGCTGATGCAGGACTCGGTCGAGAATGCGACCTTCTACCGCGTCAGCGTGGATTTCCTGCGGTCGCGCTTCGAGATCCTGCGAAGCGCGATCAGCCAGCGTCCGTGATGCCTTGAGCTTCTGGGCCCTGAACCGCCCGTTTGGATGGGACTTCTTCGATGTACGGCGCCCTTGACATCTCGACCAGCGGCATGACGGCCCAGCGCTCGCGCATGGCCGCCATCGCCGCGAACATCGCCAATCGAGACACCATTCTCGACGCGAACGGGAACGTGAACCCGTACCGCGCTCGTCATGTTCACCTCGCCCCGGGCGATCCCACCGCGCGGTCCGCGTCGGGCAAGTCGCTCGGCGTGCATGTCGCTCGCATCGAGCTCGACCAGGGCGAGTTCAACTACCGCTGGGACCCGAGCAACCCGCTCGCGATGAAGGACGGCAAGTGGAAGGGGTACGTTCCCGCCCCCAACATCAATCCGGTCATTGAGCAGCTCAACGCGATGGAGGCCGCCCGCGCGTATGAGGCCAACGTTGTCGCGGCGGAAACGACCAAGCAGATGATCGGCCAGTCGCTTCGGCTTCTGGCGTGACGCCCCGGCGAGGACCTGGGGAACAATCGGGACGGGTCCGGCGGCCGGTGGCATCCGGCTTGCGGCGAGATAGACTGAGAGCGCACGCGGAGGCGTCGGCTCGGACCAGAGTGAGACGGGGTTGTCCGGAGCGACGGCCGCCGAACCGAGCGATCAACCAACGGAAGCACGCTTCATGTCCGACCCCCTTGGCTTCATCTCTTCCGCCCGTGTGAACCCGGTGGCGCCCGTGCGCCCCGCGGGCGGCGGCGCCGCACCGGGCGAAGGGCCGAGCTTCAAGGACGCACTGATCGAGAACATCAAGCGCGTGGACCAGCTCCAGCAGCAGGCCAACCGCTCGATGGAAGACATCGCGACCGGCAAGCGGGACGACCTCGAAGGCGTGATTCTCGCGACCCAGCAGGCCGACTCGGCGTTCCGGATGCTGCAGGCTGTCCGCAACCGCGTGATGGAAGCCTACGACGAATTGAAGCAGACCCGCGTCTGACCACCACGCGTTGAGCGACGACGCTTCGTCGTCGCTCCGCGGCTCGCGCATCGTCCGCACCCTCGACGCGCAACATCCGCCTGCCTGCGGCGAAATCCGCGCGGCAATTTCAAGCGTGGTCCGCGCTGGGGCCGACCTTCAACGCACGCCCCGACTTTGGGGCGCGGAACAGGACGTTCCGCTCGTTCAGGGCCGGAGGCCAGCCGTTGGACCTGCTTCGCAACACGCTCCAGACCATCCAGAAGAACCTGGGTCAGCTCACCCTGACCCACAAGCTTCTGGTCGCGATGATCGCCGTCGTCATCACGATGTCGATGCTGCTCGTCTGGTCGTACACCTCGCGGGCCAGTTACGTCGAGTTCCTGCCCGGCGCCACGCCCGAGCAACTCACGAAGGCCTCGGCCTTCCTCACCAGCCGTGGCGTCACGCCGGACACGCGCAACGGGCGGCTGTTCGTGCTCAGCACGCAGCATGCGGCACTCTTCTCTGACTACGTTCAGTCCGGCAATCTGCCGGAAGACGCGAGCATGCTGTTCAAGGGCATGCTCGAGCGCCAGACGTGGTACAGCACGCGACAGCAGAACGAACAGGTCTACAACCTTGCCCTGCAGAACGAGCTGGCCCGCGTGATCTCGAATTTCCGCGGGATCGAGAAGGCCAGCGTTCTCATCGACGTGCCCGAACGAGGGGGCATCGGCTCGGGCTCGAGGCGTCCGACCGCCAGCGCTGTCGTCCATGCCGCGGGCGGAAAGGGGCTGGATCAGAGCAGCGTCGACGCGATCGCGGCGCTCGTCGCCAGCAGCCGCGCGGGGCTGTCGATCGAGAATGTTCGGGTGATCGACGGCAACTTGCGTCGTCAGCGCCGCGCCACGACGCAGGAGGACATGGCCGCGTCGACGTATCTGGAGGATGTGACACGCTGGGAGAACCAGACCCGCGAGAAGCTGTCGCAGTTCCTCGCGTACATCCCCGATGTCATGATCGCGGTCACCGCGCAGATCGACAACAGCCGCCTCAACCGCGTGCGCGAGGAGTTTCTGCCAAAAGACAGCGGCACGTTGATGATGCCCAAGCGTGAGAAGGGGATGACCTCCACGCAAGCCGCGGGTTCTGCGCCCGGGGGCGAGGCCGGGATCCGCTCGAACGTCGGCATGGATGTCGCGTCGTCCGCGGGAGGCGCGGCCGCGCCGACAAGCACGCAGAAGGAAGAGGAGAGCGAGTTCCAGACCTTCCCCGGACGCGTGCAGGATTCGATCGTCGACAACAAGGGGCGTCCGACGATGGTCGCCGTTTCGGTGAACGTGCCGCGGTCGTTCGTGGCGGCGCAGCTCGCGCCGGCCGACGCGGGAGGGGCGGCTGGTGGAGCGGAGGGGGCCGCCACCGGCCCGAGCGAGGAGCAGCTTCGCACCAAGTTCGACAGCGACGTGAAGCCCAAGATCATCTCGAGCATCCTGCCGCACGTGAAGGCGATGATCGCTGCGGCCAATCCGGCGCTGAGCTCCGAAGAGCTTGAGAAGTTGCTCATGGCTCAGGTGAGCGTGTCGATGATTCCCTTCGAGAGCATGGCGTTCTCCGGCAGTGCGGGCGGGGGCGGCATGTTGTCTGTGGGATCGGGCTCCGGCGGGTCGCTGCCCTTGGGCCTGAGCGTGGGGCTGGTGCAGAACGCGATCTTGGGCGTGCTGGCGCTGGCGGCTCTCGGGATGATGTTCACGATGGTCAAGCGAGCGGGACGCCGCGTGGAGACGCCGACACCCGAAGAGATCGTCGGTCTGCCGCCGGCGCTGGACGCGCGGAGCGACCTGATCGGCGAGGCCGAAGAGGGCGACGCGCCGATGGTCGGCATCGAGGTGGACGACGCGGAGATGCGGACCGGCAAGATGCTGGAACAGGTGGACGAGTTCGTGAAGGGCAGCCCCGACACCGCCGCAAAGCTGCTCAACCGATGGATCGCGGCCGAAAACTGATCGCTGTGCTTTGAGCGCCCCATGCCCCGCAAACCCAACGAAAAACTCCCCGCGTCGATCGACGAGCTGGAGGGCCTGACCAAGGCCGCGATCCTGCTGCTGGCCGTCGGGCCCGATCAGGCGGCGATGGTGCTCAAGTCGATGGCGCCGGAGACGGTGGAGGAGGTCACGCGCGAACTCGCGGGGCTTGGCAGAGTTCCTCGGCCGCTGCAGAATCAGGTGATCGAAGAGTTCTACCACCTCTCGATCGCGAGCCAGTACGCCAACGAAGGCAACCTGGACTATGCCAAGTCGGTGCTGAAGAGCTCGCTGGATCCCAAGCAGGCGGAGCGGGTGCTGGCGCAGATCCAGACGCAGGTTCAGAAGACGCCCTTCTCTTTCCTTCAGCGGGCCGAGAGCGAGAACCTGCTGACGTTCATTCAGGACGAGCATCCGCAGACCATCGCGCTGATCGTCTGTCACCTGGCGCATCACAAGGCGGCCGAGATCCTCGCGGGCCTCCCGCTGCAGAAGCAGATCGAGGTGATCAAGCGCATCGCCAACATGGAGCAGACCAATCCCGAGGTCATCCGCGAGGTCGAGAAGGGGCTGGAAAGCCGGCTCGCGAACATGCTGATGCAGAGCATGGAAAAGGCGGGCGGGATCCCCACGGTCTCGGAGATCCTCAACCTCGCGGATCGCGCCACCGAGAAGGCGATCCTGGAGGGCCTCGAGAGCGAGGACCCGGACCTGGTCGAGCAGATCCGGCGTCTGATGTTCGTCTTCGAGGACATCAAGATGGTCAACGACAAGGGCATCCAGGCGGTGCTCAAGGAAGTCGAGAACGACGAACTCGCGCTCGCGCTCAAGACCGCAAGCCCGGAGCTGCAGGAAAAGATCTACAAGAACATGTCCGAGCGTGCGGCTCAGCTCATCAAGGAAGACATTCAGTTCATGGGCCCTGTCAAGGTCAGCGACGTCGAGACCGCGCAGCAGCGCATCGTCGACATCGTCCGGCGCCTCGAAGAGGCCGGCGACGTCGTCATTCAGGGTCGCGGCGGCGACTCGGAGCTCATCGTCTAACGCCCCGGAAGGCACCGCTTCATGGCACTGATCCGCCAGGCCGATCGCAACGCCCCCCTCGCCGACGCGATCATCTATCGCCTCGGCGACGTCATGCGCGAGGGGACGCGCCAGCGCGAGCAGGCCCGCCAGGAAGCCGAGGCGATCATCGCCGCCGCCCGCGCCGAACGCGAGCGACTGATCTCGACCGCGCGGGAGGAGGGGCTTCGGCTGGGGCGAGAGGCAGGCTATCGCGAGGGCCACGAGGCCGGGCGAACTCAGGGGCGCGACGAAGCGATCGCCGAGTGTCGGGCTCGCCTGGAGTCGCTGCTCAAGGGATGGAGCGCCGAGCTTGAGTCGTTCCGTTCGACGAGGGACGGATTCCTGATCGATGCGCGCACCGAGGTGCTTCGACTTGCCGCCGAGATCGCTCGTGCAGTGGTCAAGCGAGAGCTTTCGCTGCGGCCCGACGCGGTGCTGGAACAGGTGCAGGCCGCGCTCTCGATGGTTTCGCGTCCAAGCCGCGTACGGGTGAGCGTGCATCCCGACGACCGAGCGCTGGTCGAGTCGGTGGCGCCGCGGTTTGCGCAGCAGCACACGCACGTCGAGCATCTGGAACTCATCGACGACGCGGAGCTCGAGCGAGGCTCGTGTCGCGTGCGCACCCAGGGCGGCACGATCGACGCGGGGATCGAAGAGCAGGTGCGCCGGATCGTCGAGGCGTTTCTGCCCGGGGAGGCGTCGTCGTGAGCGCATTGTCCGGCGCGATCTCGGTGGTGCGTCGAACGCAGCCGCTCCGCGTCGAGGGAAGCGTCGCGGCGTTGCGAGGCATGTCGCTGTACTGCGATGACCTGCCCGTGCCCGTGGGCTCTCTGGTCTGCGTGCGCTGCGGTGCGCACGCGGCGGACTCGGGCCGGATTTACGGCGAGGTCGTGGGCTTCTCGCGCGAGCATGCGATCGTGATGCTGCTCGGCCAGGCCGGAGGCATTCGCGTCGGTGATCGGGTGGTGGCCGAGCAGGCTTCGCCGACGGTGCAGGTGGGGCGGGCGATGCTCGGCCGCGTGATCAACGGGCTGGGTGTGCCGATCGATCAGGGAGCGATCCTCCGCGACACGGTGCCGGTTGCGCTCTCTCCTGAGCCGATCACGCCGATGAAGCGTCGCCGCATCACGCAGGCTCTGGCGACGGGCGTGCGGTCGATGGATCTGATGACGACGCTCGGTCGCGGCCAGCGCCTCGGGATCTTCGCCGGACCGGGCGTCGGCAAGAGCACGCTGCTTGGATCGATCGCCCGGCACACCGCGGCGGACGTGAACGTCATCGCGTTGATCGGCGAGCGAGGCCGCGAGGTCAAGGACTTCATCGAACACGCGCTGGGCCCCGCCGGATTGGCACGCAGCGTGGTGATCGTTGCGACCGGCGACGAGTCGCCGCTGCTCCGGCTCCGGGCGGCGAAGATGGCCTGCAGCGTCGCCGAGTTCTTCCGCGATCTCGGACGCGACGTTCTGCTCATGATGGACTCCGTCACACGCTTTGCGCACGCGCAGCGACAGGTGGGGCTCTCGATCGGCGAGCCGCCCGCGAGCAAGGGCTACACCCCCAGTGTCTTTGCGGCTTTGGCGTCGCTGCTCGAGCGGGCCGGCTCTCTGCAGTCGGGTGGCTCGATCACCGGTCTGTACACGATTCTCGTCGAAGGCGACGACATGACCGAGCCGGTGAGCGACGCGGCGCGTGGCATCCTCGACGGTCACGTGATCCTCTCACGCAAGCTCGCGCAGAAGGCGCACTTTCCCGCGATCGATGTGCTCGATTCGGTCAGCCGCGTCGCGGACGACGTGACCGACGAAACCCATCAAGCCGCCCGGCGCACGCTGCTGCGGCTGCTGGCAACCTACCGGGAAGTGGAGGATTTGGTGCAGATCGGCGCGTACGCACGGGGCTCGAATCCCGAGGCGGACGTCGCCATCGAGGTGCTTCCGCAGATCAACGAGATCCTCCGCCAGGGGCGGGGCGACTGCCCGTCGTTCGAGCAGTCGCGGACGCAGTTGCTCCGGTTTGCGGAGCATGTCCACACGGTGCAGCAGCGACTGGCCAAGGCCCGTCGTGCCGCTTGATCGATGATTCGCTTCGGTTCGTTACGCCCCCATGCCCGCGTTCCGATTCAATCTCCAGGCCGTTCTCAAGCAGCGACTGGCCGTCGAGCGGGAGAAGCAGCGTGCGCTGGGAGAGTTGGAGCGGCTGCGGCTGGGGCTTGAGGATCGGCTGCGTGAGTTTCAGCGAGCGATCGTCGCGGAGAAGGCAGACCTGCGCCACGCGCTCGCGCCCGGTTCGTCGTCGGGCGTGCGCGAAGTGCGGCTGCAGGCCAACATGTCGCTTGCGCTCGTCGGCAAGGCGCAGCAGACGGTGCTGCAGCTTGCCGCGATCATGCGGCGGATCGAGCTGGCGCGTCGAGATCTCCTGGAGGCCACGACGCGGCGCAAGGCGGTGGAGCGTCTGCGTGAGCGACGGTTCGAGCAGTGGCGTGCCGATCAGAACGCGGCCGAGGCTCGCTCGCTCGATGAACTCGCTGTCATGGCCGCGGCCCGGCGGATGGAGGATGCGCCGTGAAGCAGTTGTGGACGATCATCAGCGTGCTCGCTCTGTCCAATCTGCTGGCGGTGGGCGGGCTGGTGGGCTGGCTCTACTCGAGCGACCGCCTGAACAAGGAGCGGGTGCTGCGCGTGCGTGACGTGCTGGCCCCGACGATCGCTTCCGAGGCTGCGGCGCGTGCCAAGGAGGAGGCGGAAAAGGCAGAGGCGGCCAAGGCTGCTCAAGCTTCGGAGCGCGCCGCCCGACCGCCCATCAGCGCCGCGGATCGGCTCGAGTTGAGCAAGCAGGGCGATGAGGTGCGGCGTCAGCAGTTGGCCGCTCTCGAAAAGCAGATCCAGAGTCTGCGCGAGTCGCTCGTCCGCGACCGGCTGGAACTGCAGCAGGGGCAGGAGAAGCTCAAGGCCGATCAGGCGGCGTTCGAGGCGATGCGCAAGCGTTTGAGCGAGCAGGACGGGACGGTGCAGTTCCGAAAGACCCTTTCGACCCTTCAAGAGCTCAAGCCCGATCAGGCCAAGCGGGCGCTCAAGGAGATGCTGACCCTCACGCCTCTTTCCACCGGCGACGGGGCGGCCATGAGTTCCGGTCGGGATCTGGTCGTGAGCTATCTCAACGCGATGGATGGACGCTCTCGAACGCGGATCATTGACCAGTTTGTGCAGGACGACTCCCGACTGGCAGCAGAGTTGCTGGAACATCTCCGGACGTTGGGGCTTGCGATCCCCCGTCCGGAGAAGTCCACGCCATGAATGCCATCCCGAGCCCGACCGTCCAGAGCCGAGCGGACAAGCAGAGCGCAGCGATCGGACTGCTGGGAGCGATTTCCGCGCGTCCCTCCGCGCAGAAATCGACCGGCTTCCAGGCCGCACTCGAGGAGCAGCAGAGCACTCCGGGTTTGTTTGCCGACCCCGCCGACCAGTCCAAGCCCGTTCGCGCGGACGATCGTCGCCCCGAAAACACCAACACCGAGCAGCGCACGCTGGAGAAGCCCGCGAGCGGCGAGGAGCCGTCCACGCCGTCGATGGACGTTGCGGCCGACGAGCCCTTGCCCGCCTCCGATGCGCAGCCGCGGGTGCGGACGCTCGGCGACCCCGCCCCGGTCATCGCCGAGTCCGACGCTCCGTCCATGGCGGTCGTTTCCTCGGTAGTGTCCGCCTCGACCAGGCCGCCGACAGCCGCAGTGCGTCCGGAACGTGCCGGTGCGACGGAGTCACCCTCGCCGGTCGTCACGCGGCAGCAGTCGGCGCAGGTTGCGTCGAGCGAATCCGCCGGCACGCAGTCGGACGCCCGAAGCCCGGTCGATGGGCAGTCCAAGCCGCCCTCGCCCACAGATCCGCTGCGCCTCATCACCCCTCGAGCCCAGTCCAACGCAACCACCGCCGCCGAGACTGGAAGCCAGCCTCCCGCGGCACAAACCGGCGTCATCTCGACGATGACGGCCCGGTCGTCCTCAACTGCTGCGGCACGCTTCGAATCGGCGCGGCAGGCGGGAGATCAGGGCATCGCGTCCGCCGCTGGTTCTGCGGCGTCGCATTCATCCTCCGTGGTCGCGGGCATCGTTCCGATGGCAGCGCCTTCGAGCGTCTCGACGCCGGTCGCACCGGGCGGCACGCCGAGCGTCGGGGGCACCGGGGGCGCCGGGAGTGTGGGAGCAACGTCGAATTCCGGCGGGCCCGTCGTGCGAGGTCCGGTGGGGCTCGATCCGAACCCTCGCGGGCGAGTGTCGCCGCAGCCGGTGACCGTGCGGCTGCGCACCGACCCGAGCATGCCCAACGCCGCAACCGCGGGCGAGGCGGAGGCGGCGAGCAAGCAGCTCGGCCACGCGCTCACGCGGATGTTCCACTTCAAGTCCTCGAATCTCACGATGTTCATGCACCCCGACACGCTCGGGAAGCTGAAGGTGCAGATGCAGGTTCAGGCCGGAGTCGTCTCGGCGCGCTTCGAGGCGACGAGCGATGTGACGCGGCGCCTGCTGGAGCAGAATGTCGACGCGCTGCGCGGGGCGCTGGAGTCTCGCGGGCTGCGTGCCGATCGGATCGAGATCGTGTCGATCCCTGACTGGCAGTCGCCCCGACCCGACGCGACGTCCTCGCCCTCGGGCGCACCGACACGGGAAACCTCGCTGCTGAGCCAGGGTCAGCAGCAGTCATCGTTCGGTGATTCGGCCTCGGATCGTCGCGACTCGCGCGGAGCCCTCGGGGGCGAGAGCCTCCAGCCTGTCCGCGCCGAACGCGCCGAGCCGGCCGCCGTGGCCGGTGTGAACGTCGCCGGCCCTGCGATGACGCTCGCGATGCTGAACATGCGGCTGGAGCTCGACGCGGTCGCGTAGCCACGCCTCCCTCGCCGTTCCGGAGCCCGCGGCCCTTCACACGGGCCTGCCCGCCCCCTCAGACCACGTGCCAAAACAGATCGATCCGCAGACACAGAGACGGAGCCCAACATGACGACGATCAGCCCGACCGCCGGTTCCCGGACAGCCAACTCTCAGGCCAACGGGTTCAGCGCGCTGAGCAGCGAAGAGTTCACGAAGATCATCATCAGCGAACTCTCCAACCAGGACCCGATGCAGCCCAGCGACACCAACGCGCTGCTCCAGCAGCTCTCCAACATCCGCAACATCCAGTCGAGCATGGATCTCTCCGAGAAGCTCAAGTCGCTCGTCTCGGAGAATCAGCTCGCCAGCGCGTCGAACATGATCGGCAAGGTCGCCGGCGGCCTGGCCGAGGACAACACACGCACCTTCGGACGCGTCATCTCCATCTCCAAGACCGGCGACGGCGTGTTCCTCAATCTCTTCAACGGCGCCCGAGTCTCCGTCAACAAGCTCGACGGTCTGATCGACCCGGCCGAGCTCACCGACGCCGAGAAGGCGCTGGCCGGAGTCACCAAGCCATGACCGGACCCGATCCGTTTCGTGCCCTTGCGACTTCTATCCTGCCTCCCGGCGTCGAGCGCGGCGTCCGCGGCGGTACGCGCTCTCTTCCCCTTGAATCGCAGAGCTTTGCGTCACTTCTGGCCAGGGAGGCGAGCGGCTCGCTCGCGTCCGGAAGGCCCGTCAGCGTGCGCGAGGGGAGCGGGTTGGAACTTTCCGAGCAGCAGCTCAGCCGGATCGGTGCGGCTCTTGACCGTGCCGAAGCCGCGGGCGCGCAGCGAGCGGTCGTGCTGGTCGATGGCCAGGCGCTGCGAGTCGACGTCGGCGTGCGCCAGATCGTCGAGCGCGTCGATCTTCAGTCCATCTCGGTGCTGCCGGGGATCGATGCGATCGTGCAGGCCGGCGATCAGCGGTCCGCGCCCGGCGCCGGGGCGGGCAATCTGCTGGGGACGACCGCGATGCATCCGGACCTCGCCCGTCTGCTCGGCACGCGTCCGGATCCGGCGGATCGCGCCGCGTGAGACTTGAACTCCCGCCGTTCGCTTGATTCGCCGCCGTTTGGTGCGCCGCTTGCGAACGACGTTTGACGGGGCCTCCGGCGGAGCCGGGCCCGTGGATCCGACCCCTTGCCATCGGCGTGCGCGGAGCCGCACGACCGGGGGCGCTCGACCGTCTGTTTGCGAAAGGGATCGCATGGCTTCCACCACAGCCCTCTTCACCGGCCTCTCGGGTCTGAACTCCAACTCGCGCCTGATCGATGTGATCGGCAACAACATCTCGAACGTCAACACGACGGCGTACAAGTCCAACCGCCTGCTCTTCAACTCCACCTTCAGCCGCACCTTCAGCGTCGGCAGCGCACCCGCCACTACCACCGGCGGCACCAACCCCGGTCAGGTCGGCCTGGGCGTGCAGGCGGCCGGCACACAGCGCAACTTCGGAAACGGCGCGATCAACGCCACCGGCGATCAGCGCGACCTGGCCATCGAGGGCGAGGGCTTCTTCCTCGTCCAGCGAGGATCCGGCGAACAGCTCTACACCCGCGCCGGCTCTTTCCGACCAAACAGCGTCAACGAACTCACGACTCTCACCGGCGAGCGGCTCCTTGGCTACGGCGTCGACGCCCGCTTCAATGTCGATACGTCGTCCGTTCGACCTGTCTCAATTCCGCTGGGAGCCATGACGCTCGCCGAGCCGACCACGCTGGTCCGCCTCAGCGGCAATCTCCGGGCAAACGGCGATCTTCCCACCCGCGGGACCACGACGGTCCTTCAGGGGGATGTCAGCACCGGGCTGGGGGTGATCGCGACCGCCGCTCCCGCGCCGACGGCCCCCAACGTCGTCGAGGCCGCCACGCGTCTGGTCGATCTGGACGATCCCGGCGTCGCGGGCAACACGCAGGCGCTCTTCACCGCGGGGCAGACGATCCGAATCACCGGTGCGCAGAAGGGACTGACGGGCGTCAACGCCAAGACGCTCAACGACGCAAATCTCACCGTCACCGCCTCGACGACCGTGCAGGACCTGATGAACTTCCTGCGCGACGCAATCGGCATCGTCCCCGGCATTACCAATCCCGATGGCTCCACGACGGGTGTGACGCTCAATCCGCTCAACGGCCAGATCACGATGGTCGGAAACACCGGAACCATCAACGATTTCACGCTCAGCCCTTCCAACTTCCGCGTGCTCGACGCCGCGGGCGCGCAGATCCGCTCCAGCCTTTTCGGCACCACCAAGCCTGCAACCGCCGACGGAGAGAGCAGCCGAACGACCTTCGTGGCGTACGACTCGCTCGGTTCGCCCGTCACCGTGAGCATGGGCTTCGTGCTCGAATCGACTCCGGGTGGAACGGGCACCAACTGGCGCTACTTCGCCGAGGCGGGCACGACGGCGCAGGGAAGCATTAACGTCGGTCAGGGCGTGCTCAGCTTCAACACCACCGGCTCTCTCCTCACCACCACGCCCCTCTCCGTCTCGCTCAGCCGCAACGGCACCGGCGCGGTCACGCCTCTGGTCTTCAACGTCGCTCTTACCGGAGCGCAGGGCAGCCTCACGTCCTTCTCCAGTTCCGGCACATCCTCGGTGCTCAAGTCCGAGTCCGACGGAGCGCCGATCGGCGTGCTGCAGTCCTTCGGCGTCGGCAACGACGGCATCATCACCGGCGCCTTCTCCAACGGGCTCTCACGCACCCTCGGACAGATCACGCTGGCCAAGTTCTCCAATCCCGAGGGCCTGGTCGATCTGGGCAACAACCTCTACCGCGTCGGTCCCAACAGCGGCTCGGCCGCCGTCGCCGCGCCCCTGGAGATCGGCAACGGCAAGATCATCGGCGGCGCGCTGGAACTCTCGAACGTGGACCTGGGCAGCGAGTTCCTCGGCCTGATCCTCGCTCAGACCGGCTACTCCGCTTCGACCCGGGTGATCCGCACCACCGACGAACTCTTCCAGCAGCTGCTCACTCTGAGCCGCTGATCACGCCGCCGGCGCGGCAGATGCCTTGAACTTTGCCACGCTCCAGAGCAAGGAGGCTCCGATCGTGAGGTCCGAACAGATGGTCTCGATCGCGTCGGCCGGGGCCGTGCCCCTGGGGGTGCTTGCGCTGTGCCTTTCGGCGTCGGTCGCCGCGCTGGTCGTCGCGCGGGCGCTGCGACTCGAAGCGGTCCTTCGGCGCATCCTGCTCGGTCGATCGCACCGCGATCGCCTGAGCGTCGAACTCGGCGAGATCGCCGGCCATTACGCTCGCGGGGACTTTCGCGCCGTCCGGCGCGTCTGCGACCGCTGCGAGTGGCTGCTGCTGCGTCGCGGGGTTGAGATGGTCTGTGATCAGCTCGAGCCCGCCGACATCGCCCGACGTCTTGAGCACATCAGCGAGGTGCTGGTTGCGCGCCGCAGGCGTGCCCTGATCCGTGCCGCCCACCTCGCGTCGCTCGTGATGATTGTCCCGGTCGTTCTGGTCGGCGGTTACGCGACGGGCCTGGTGGGGGACCGAACGGGGCTCGAGGCGTGGATCGCCGGACTGGCCTTCGTGACCGCGATTGTCCTGCTGCTGGGAGCGTCGACGGCGCGGTGGATGGTGGATCAACTCGACGCCGGGCGCGTCGCCCGAACGCTCGACGTCGAAGCCCTGATCTTCGCCCTTTCCGCGATGCGCGGCGGGGCCGAGTCGGACGAAGTCGTGGGCTTGGTTCGCTGCGTCCTGGGCGAACAGGCTTCGGTGCGCACGCCCCTGCGACAGGCCGCCTGATGCGGTCCGAGAACGTCCGTTGATGGCTCCGTCCTCGCGATCGCCGGTGCAGAGCGACCGGCGTGCGGGCGATCCTTCCGCCCTTGCTCGAGAGCGTGGCCTGCTCGGCCGACGAAGCCCCCGACGCCGCCCAAGGCGTCGGAGGTGCGTATGGCCGACGAAGCAGCCGAGAAGAAGAAAGCTGAGCCGGAGAAGAAGTCCGGCGGGCTGTCGATCAAGACGATCGGGATCATCGCCGTGCTCATGATCGTTGAGGCGGCGGCGGTCTTCTTCATCGTCAGCGCCACCTTCCGCAAACCCAAGGACGCGGCGGCCACGCAGGTTCACGGCGAAGAAGAGGCCAAGCTCGACGCCCTGGTCGAACTGCCCCTGGTCGAAGACCGCTTCCAGAACATGCAGTCGGGCATCGTCTGGATCTGGGACGTGGGCGTGTACATCAAGGTGCGCAAGCGCGACGAGGAGAAGGTCAACGAGATCCTCCAGGCACGCAGTGCGGAGATCAAGACCGGGATCGCCTTGATCGTGCGACGCGCGCAGCACTCGGCCCTCAAGGAGCCGGGGCTCGAAACCCTCAACCGCGAGATCACCGCCTTCGTCAACGGCATCGTCGAGCCCTCGCCCGACGGCACCAGCCGCATCGAGCGCGTGCTGATCCCTCGTTGCCGCGGCTTCCCCACCGGCTGATCGCCGGCGCCGGCAACCTCCGAGTGCGCACGCTTTGCGCACGAGCGGGCTCCATCCGCCCTCCAATCCATCCGTTCGCGCAGCGGCCGCGCGAAAAGTGTCGCGTCCGCGCACTCCCGGCCGATCTCCCCCTCGCTGGCGCAGGATGCGCCGGCGTTGTCCTGTCGCGCCCGCCGCGACGGACCATGGCCAGGAGGGCCAGCATGCCCGACGAGAACGCACACCCATCCGGCGATACATCCTCGGGCGCTCCCGAGCCCGCCCCGGCGGCCAAGTCGGCGGCCGATCTGGCCGCGGAGCAGGCGCTGCGTGCGGCACAGGAAGCAGTCGCCAGCTTGTCCAGCGATCTTGGCGCCGAGTCGACCGACGCGGCCGCCACGGCCGCTGCGCCGACCGGCTCGCCCCGCACGATCGGTGGCGATCAGCCGCCCTCGGGACAGCGTCCGGAGCAGATTGATCTGCCCGCCTTCGCCACGCCCGACGCGACCGGCGCCGCGGGTCCGATCGATCTGCTGTCCGACGTCAACCTCAACGTGAAGATCGAACTGGGTCGCACGCGGATGTTGGTCGAGGACGTGCTGCGTCTGGCCGACGGAGCGGTGATCGAACTCGACAAGCTCGCCGGCGATCCGGTGGACATCTACGTGAACGACCGTCACGTCGCCCGTGGCGAAGTGCTGGTGCTCAACGACAACTTCTGCGTGCGCATCAACGAGATCCTCAAGTCCGGCAGCGAGGCCCGCATCGCGGGATAGTGGCCTGAAGTGCCGTCGCGTGCGGAGCACGCGACCAGAGAGGACAGGAAGTCCGCGTGAGATCCGATCGTTCGCCCCAGAGATCCGCCGCGCTGCTTGCGATCACCTTCGCGGGCTCGGCGTGTCTCGCGCTCGAGCCGTTCGGGCCGCCACTCCCGGTCGATGCGATGCGTCCGGCAGCCGGTGCGATCTCCGGCTCGGGCCCGGAGTCCGATGCGCGTGCCGCAAATCTTTCAGACCTGGCGCCCGCGAAGAGCACGCAGCGAGAGACGCCTTCCGCGGCCGATCCAGGCGATTTGGGCGTTCAGGCGACGCAAGCGAGCGAGAAGTCAGAGCGGACAGCCGATGTGCGATCGAGCCCCACGGTCGCTGCCGGTGTTGAAGCGGTGGAGCGTCGAGCACTGGGCGCGGCACGGCCGCGTGCGGGCACTGCCAGTGCCGACTCAACGCCGCAGCGATCGATGTGGGAGCGGGCGACGGACGGGATGGTGGGTCCGCTGGTGGTTGTCTTGTCGTTGATCGCGACGCTCGCCGGCGTGGTGCGGGTGCTGGGCCGTCAGCGAGCTCGTCGCGGCGGCAGCCTCGGCGCGTCGTTGGGAGTCGGCGGGCGGGCGCCCTCGGGTGTGCTGGAGGTGCTGGGGAGGTATCCGCTGGGCGCCGGGCTGACGCTCGTGCTTCTGAAGGTGGATCGTCGCGTGTTGCTGCTCACGCAGCAGCGTCACGGGCGGCTGGGCGGCACGACCATGTCGACGCTCAGCGAGATCAGCGATCCCGACGAAGTCGCGTCGATCCTGCTCAAGTGCCGCGAGTCGGACGCCAGTTCGATGGCGCACAAGTTCCAGTCGATCTTCCGCTCCCTTGACCGCGAGGCGGCCGAGAAGGTGGAACAGGCAAGCACGCGGGCCGCCCGGCCGCTGCGCCAGGCGAGCACGGTTGCGCCAAGCGTGGTTGTGCCAAGCATGGTCGCGCCGCGCGTGCTGCCCGCGTCGGTGTCGACCGCAGCCGCTGCCGCGCCAACGTCGCAGCTCACCAGCGCTGACGCCGCCCGCTCCATCCGCCGTCGGCTTGAGGCCCTGCGGGCCGGGAGCGTTTCGTGAGTACGCACCGGCGCAACGCTCCTCGATGTGCCTGCATCCGGCTGTTCGGATCGGCGCTGCTTCTGTCGGCGATGCTGGCTCCCGCGGTGGCACGCTCGCAGGATCTGATCGGGCCGCCCACGTCACCCGGCATGACGGCGACCGACGCTTCGGCACGCGACGGCCTCGACAGCAACCTGACGTCGATGCTCTCACGCGTGCTGCCGGCCACCGGCGAGCCGACGAGGGATGTCAATCCGCTGCGCGTGCTCGACACGGTCGGGAGGACGATCGGGGGCGGAGGCGGCACGTCGTCCGCGAGCGACGGTGAGAGCGGGCCAGGTGCGGCGTTGAGCGCGCCGGTCTCGATCCTGCTCGTTCTCACGCTCATCTCGCTCGCGCCCGCCATCATCCTGATGACGACCTGCTTTCCGCGGATCCTCATCGTGATGGGCATTCTCAAGCAGGCGATCGGAGCGCAGGGCATTCCTCCGCCCCAGATCATCACGTCGCTTGCGATCTTCATGACGCTGCTCGTGATGGCGCCGACGTATGACCGCGTCTATCGCGAGGCGATCGCGCCGTGGCAGGCGGGCGAGATCCGTGATCTCGACGTTCTCTGGCAGCGGGCCCGCCAGCCGGTGCGGGATTTCATGTTCGACCAGATTGACGCGACCAACAACTGGAACACCGTGTACATGATCCTCGAGCACCGCGGGATCGATACGAGCGAGCCCGAGCGCCTCACGCGCGCCGATGTCGACATGGTGACGCTGATCCCCGCGTTCATGCTCAGCGAGATCAAGACCGCGTTCCTGATCGGGTTCCGAATCTATCTGCCCTTCCTGGTGATCGACATGGTCATCAGCAGCCTGCTGATCTCCATGAGCATGATGATGCTCCCGCCCGTCATGATCAGCCTGCCGTTCAAGCTGCTGCTGTTTGTCATGGTCGACGGCTGGCAGTTGGTAGTGGGGGGGCTTTTGAGGGGCTTTGTGGTTCCCGGAGTTCCGGTGCTTCCGGGGGTGTCGGGATGAGTGTGAGCACGATCGCGCGTGTGCGGGAGGGCGGTTTCCATGGATGAGTCCATGCTGGAACTGGTGCGTCAGTGCCTGTTGATCACGATCAAGATCGCCGCGCCGGTTCTGGCCGCGGGCATCGTGATCGGGCTGGTGATCAGCCTGTTGCAGGCGGTGACGTCGATCCAGGATCAGACGCTCTCGATCGTCCCGAAGATTGTGGTGATGGTCGGCATCGCCGCCGTGCTCTTGCCCTGGCTGTTTGCCCGGCTTGTGGAGTACGCCCAGGAGATCTTCTCGATGACGCTCTGACGCGTCGCGCAGCCATGTCACTCGAGCCCCTTCTCCAGCACGTGGTTCCCTTCTTCCTGGTGCTCACGCGCCTGAGCGGGCTGTTTCTGATCACGCCCGTCCTTTCGAGCACGATGGTGCCGCGCAACATCAAGGTTCTGTTGCTCGTGGCCCTCGCGCTCGCGGTCTATCCGATGACGCCCGCGTGGGCGATGCCTGCCAACCTCACCATCGTCGGTCTGGTTCCCATGGTCGTCGGCGAGTTGCTGGTCGGCTTCAGCATCGGCCTGATCGCGGCGATCCCGATGTACGCGGCCGAGATGGGCGGCATCATCATCGGCCAGCAGATGGGCTTCGGGCTGGCCAAGGTCTACAACCCTGAGTTCGACGCCGAGGTCGACATCCTCGGCCAGCTCCTGTTCTTCATCATCTTCGCCTCCTACCTCGCGATGGGCGGGTTCACGCAGGTGTTCAGCGCATTGGTCGCGACCTTCGAGCGTGTCGGGCCCGGCGGAATCGCGTTGTCACAGTCGCCGGTGCAACTCATCGTGAGCGTGCTGGCCTCGGGCGTCGAACTGGCGATGCGCATGGCTCTGCCGGTGATCGCCGCGATCCTGCTCATGCTCGTCATGTTCGCCGTCATCACCAAGACGATGCCCGCCATCAACATCATGAGCGTGGGCTTTACGGCTCAGGTGCTCGCGGGACTGTTCGTACTGCTTCTGGCCCTGCCCGCGATCGCGGGTGTCGCGGCGGAAGAGACCTCCGAGATCATGCGACAGATCGACGACTGGTCGCGATCGCTCGGTGAGCAACCGGGGAGGGGCGTCTGACATGGCCGAAGATCTGGGCGACAGGACCGAGGATCCGACGGCACGTCGTTACGCCGAAGCCCGCGAGAAGGGCCAGGTCGTCAAGAGCACCGACCTGGTCGCGGCGATCGACTGGGTCGGGGTGCTCATCATGCTTCTGCTGCTGGGCGGGTTGATGGTGCGGTCGATGGGCGTGGTGATGCTCGAAGCGCTCGAGGACGCCGGGGGCCTTGCGGCGATCGACCTGACGACCATCACGCCCACGCTCATCCACGCCGCCACGCACGCGGGCGTTGCGCTCCTGCCCTTCTTCCTGGTTTTTCTGATCGTGTCGGTGATCGGGCACTTCGTGCAGTACGGCGCGCTGTTTACAACGCACCCGCTCACGCCCGACCTCAACAAGCTCAACCCCGTGACGGGCGTCTCCAGGCTCTTCTCGATCCGCACAACGGCACGCACGATCATCGGCGTGCTCAAGGTGGTCTTGGTCACGATCGTCGCGGCGATCGTCCTGATGCCCGAGCTGCCCGGCATCGTCTCGCTGACCCAGCTTCCGCTCGTGGCCGGCCTGTACTACACGTGGACGCTCATGCTCAAGCTCGCCGCGTGGCTCATCATCATCCTGCTCATCCTGGGCGTCGCCGACTTCTTTTACACGAAGTGGCAGCTCAAGGAAGACCTCAAGATGACCAAGAACGAGGTCAAGGACGAGCGCAAGACGATGGACGGCGATCCGCAGGTCCGCGGGCGTCGTCTGCAGATGATGCGCTCGATCGCGATGCAGCGGATGAACCAGGCCGTGCCCAAGGCCGATGTGATCGTGACGAATCCCACGCACTTCTCGGTGGCGATCCGGTACGACTCCGAGAAGATGGCGGCCCCCCGCGTCGTGGCCAAGGGCACGGACTTCATGGCGATGCGTATCCGCCAGATCGCGATGATGCACGCGGTGCCGATCGTGGAGCGTCCCGCGCTCGCCCGCGCGCTGTACTACGCGATCGACGTCGGGGGCGAGATTCCGCAGGAGCAGTATCAGGCCGTTGCCGAAGTCCTCGCGTACGTCTACCGGCTCGAGGGGCGAGCCGCCTGAACCAGGTTGTCCGCTGTGTCTGCGTTGTTGGTGTCTTTTGATCCATGGCCAAAGCGCCCGCCAAGCCCGCCGCACCCGCCGCCGCCAAGCCGGTGGCGCCGCGCATCTCCGCGGTCGACTCCATGCCGCCGTGGGTGCGTTCGATCCATCGCTATCGCGGGCTGATCGTCCCCATCGGCTTCATTCTGCTGATGGCGGTGCTGCTGGTCCCGCTGCCGCCGGCGGCGATGGACATCCTGATCTGCCTGAACATCAGCCTCTCGATCGTGGTGCTGCTCACGACGATCCAGATGCAGCATCCGCTGGAGTTCAGCGTCTTTCCTTCGCTGCTGCTCGCGACGACGCTCTTTCGCCTCGTGCTCAACATCGCCAGCACGCGTCTGATCCTGACGGCCGACGCAAGCACCCCCGAAGAGGCCGCCGCCGTCGCTGGTCACGTCATCATGGCCTTCGGCGATTTCGTGGCGGGTGACTCGCTCTTCGTCGGCATCGTGATCTTCCTGATCCTCGTGATCGTGCAGTGGGTCGTGATCACCAAGGGTGCAACGCGCATCTCGGAAGTCGCCGCCCGATTCACCCTCGATGCCATGCCCGGCAAGCAGATGGCGATCGACAGCGATCTCAACGCCGGCCTGATCGACGAGCAGGAGGCACGGCGCCGACGCGAGAAGATCTCGCAGGAAGCCGACTTCTTCGGCGCCATGGACGGTGCTTCCAAGTTCGTCCGCGGCGACGCCATCGCCGGCATCATCATCACGGTCATCAATGTTCTGGGCGGGTTCGCCGTCGGCATGATCATCCGCGGGTGGGACGCCCAGCAGACCATGCTGGTCTTTACCAAGCTCACGATCGGCGACGGCCTGACGAGCCAGATCCCCTCCTTCGTCATCGCCATCGCCTCGGCGCTCATCGTCACTCGCTCGGGCACCAAGGACGATCTCGGAAACGAGCTCACCGGACAGGTCGTCAGCCAGCCGCGCGGCCTGGCCATCACCGCCGTCTTCCTCGCCCTTCTTTCCCTCACTCCTCTGCCCACGGCGCCGCTGCTGATCACTGCGGTGGCTCTCGTCGTGCTCGCCTGGGCCATGACTCGCGCCCAAGCCGCGCAGGCTCGCGCCGAGGAGTCGGAGCGAAAGAAGTCCGAGGCCCCGCCGCCCCCGCCCGTCGAGCAGCTGCTCAAGATCGACACGCTGGAGATCGAGGTTGGCTACGGACTGGTTCAGCTCGTCGACGCCAACCAGGGCGGCGATCTTCTCGAGCGCATCTCGGCCACGCGCCGTCAGCTCGCCGCCGACTTTGGGATGGTCATGCCGCCCGTTCGCATCCGCGACAACATGCAACTGCTCCCGTCGGAGTACCGCATCAAGATCCGCGGCAACCCCATCGCGACGGGCCAGACCAAGCCGGGCAAGCTGCTCGCCATGGATCCCGGCATCGCCAGCGGACCCATTCAGGGCGAGCCGACCAAAGAGCCGGCGTTCGGCCTCGACGCGTGGTGGATCGACCCGTCGCTCCGCAGCCGTGCCGAGACGATGAACTACACCGTCGTCGAGCCCACGTCGGTTCTTGCGACGCACCTCACCGAAGTTGTCAAGCGTCACGCCGACGAGCTGCTCACCCGGGAGGAGGTCGGCAACCTGCTCGAACAGCTCAAGGAGAAGTCCCCCAAGCTCGTCGAAGAGGTGGTCCCCGCGATCCTCAAGCCCACCGATCTCCAGAAGGTGCTCCAGAACCTGCTCCGAGAGCGGGTCCCCATCCGCGATCTGGAGATCATCCTCGAGGCGCTCGCCGAGTGGGCCCCCAAGACCAAGGACCTCGACGTCCTCACCGAGTACGTCCGCAACGCGCTTCGCCGCACCATCTGCGGCCAGTACGCCATTGCCCGCGACGGCGCCCGCCCCCGACTGCTCTGCGTCACCCTCGATCCCAGCCTCGAAGACGTCGTCAACGCCTATATCGATCGCGGCCCGGGCGGCACGACCGTCAACATCCCCGCGCGCGTCGCTAACTCCCTGGCCGAGCACATTTCCAAGTCGCTCCAGCTCGTCACCGGCGCGGGCGGGGCGCCGCTCGTCGTCGCTTCGCCGCAGGTTCGTGCGGTCGTGCGGCAGATCCTCGATCCGCATATCCCCGGGGTCGTGGTGCTTGGGTACAACGAGGTGGTTCCCTCGATCGAGGTCGAGAGCATGGCGCTGGTGATGCCCCCCGAGTCGCTGTCGGTGGCTCAGGCCGCCTGATCTCCGGCGAGGTTCAAGAACGCGCCGCACGCGCAGCCGATACTCGGTATGATCGTTCGACCGTCGCGACGCATGTCGCGCACGGTGCTGCGAAGGCACGGAGGCCGATGCAGCGAAGAACGATCGATCGATTGTCTGCAAGCCACGGACGGCCTTGATGCAGCTCAAGACCTATCGCGCAAATTCCATGGCCGAGGCGCTGGCCGAGGTGAAGCAGGACCTCGGCTCTGATGCCGTAATTCTCCACGCGCGCAGCGTGAAGATCGGCGGGATCATGGGCGTGGGCGCCCGCAACCAGTACGAGATCACCGCGTCGACCGCCGCGGCCGCGCCCGCAGTGCGTCCGCGCCCGGCCGCACGACCCGATCCAAGGTCTGTCGCCGACCGCGCCAACCAAACCAAAGACCTCTTCGAGCCCGCCACGTTCGCCCCGGCCACGCTCCGCCCCAATCAGGCTTCCACCCAGGGCCCCGCGCCAGTTCCGACTCCAACCTCATCCTCCGTTCCCACTCTCGGGCCGGTCGACGCACCGGCCCAGGCCCCAGTCGTCGCCCCCGGCACGACTTCCGGCCAGCCGCGTGCGAACACGCTCCAATCGCCCGCCCCTTTCGCGCCGGCTCGCCCAGCGACCCGTGGCGGCGCTCCTGCTGCACCGCTTCGCTTGCCCGCTCAGGACGTCGACGCGAGCTCGCTCGTTTCTCCGGTCCAAGAAGACCGCCCCGGCCTGCCGCACGTCGAGCCCAAGCCGTACGCCGCCGGCGAGTCGGGCGTGCAGCGTGCGACGGTCCCGTCGACGCGCGTTTCGTTCCGACCGTCGAGCCGCGAAGTGGTCCAGTCGATCGAGTCCGAGCTTGAGTCGATCAAGCGGCTGCTCGGGCAAGTGCTTCAGCAGCAGTGGAGCGCCAGCGCGCGTGTGGGTCAGTACGAAGGCCCGGTCCGCAGCGAGAATCCGCTCAGCGACTTGTACCTTCGACTGACCGAGCGGCGTGTCGCGCCGGCGTTGGCCTCTCGGCTGACCGGCGAGATCCGGGACGCGCTCGAGCGAGATGAATTGGCGGATGGCGCGATCGTCCGGTCCGCGCTGCTTTCTCGGATGGCGTCGCTGATCAGGATCAGCGACTCGTTCTCAAGTCCGCCGCCGGCGGGAAAGTCGGCCAGCGTCATCGCCGTGGTGGGGCCCACGGGCGTGGGCAAGACGACGTCGATCGCCAAGATGGCCGCCACCTGTCGCCTGCGTCACGCCAAGCGTGTCGGCTTGCTCACGTGCGACACCTATCGGATTGCGGCGGTGGAGCAGCTTCGGACCTATGCCAGCATCCTCGGGCTCCCGCTCAAGGTTGCATTGACGCCGATGGAACTGGTTTCGGCCCGGGCGGAGCTTGGCGACTGTGATGTGATCTTCGTGGACACGCCCGGCCGGGCACCCTCCGACACGCGGCGCGTGGACGAACTGCGCCGCTTCGTTGAGGCGATCGCTCCAACGCAGACGTTCTTCGCGCTTGCCGCTTCGAGCGACGAGGATGTGCTTCGCAGGTCGCTTCGCGCCTTCGCCCCGGCCTCGCCCGATCGCGTGCTGCTGACCAAGATCGACGAGGCCGAGTCGCTCGGCGCGGTCTTCAGCGTCCTGTGCGAATCGGGATTGCCGCTCTCGTGCGTCACGACCGGACAGGAGGTCCCCGACGATCTCGAAGCGGCCGACTCCGAACGCTTCGCCCGCTGGGTGCTTGACGGCCACCGGCCGCCGCGTGCGCTCGATTGATCATCGCCACACTCCGCCCCGCGTCGCCCGCGGCCGGTCGCTCCTGTCCACATGATCATGCCCGACCCGAGCCAACCTCCCGTCCCCGATCAGGCAGCTCGCCTGCGCGAACTGGTCGCGCTGGCCGCGCCCGCGCACGCCGTCGGCTCTTCCTGCTCCATTATCGCCGTGACCTCCGGCAAGGGCGGGGTCGGCAAGACCAACGTGTCGGTCAACCTCGCCGCGGCTCTCGCGGCACGCGGGCTGCGCGTCGCACTGGTCGATGCGGATCTCGGCATGGCCAACGCCGACATGCTCTGCGGCGTATCGCCCGAGCTTCGGCTGCATCACGCGCTACCCAACCCCGATGCCACCGTTCACGGTCGCATCGGGGCGCACGCCTCAGCCGGAGCCGATCTTGCCGCGATCAGCGTGCCGACTCCGCTGGGGTTCCGATTTGTTCCAGGGTCGGTCGGGGTGGCCCGCATCGCCGACCTGCCCGCCGCCGAGCAGCGAGCCCTCGTCCGGGGTCTCGCGACGCTCGAGCAGCGGCACGACGTGATCCTCATCGACACGGGCGCGGGCATGTCCGATGGCGTGCGGTCTTTCCTTGAGGTCGCGTCCGTGGTCCTCGTCGTCGTCACTCCCGAGCCGCCTTCGATCGCCGACGCCTACGCGCTCATCAAGTCTCTCGGCCGCCGATCGCCCGCTGCAGCACTCCCGCCGCAGGACATCCGATTGGTGGTCAATCAGGTCTCCGAACCCGCCGAGGGGGAGCGTGTGCACGGGCGGATGGCGCGAGTATGCCGTGAGTTTCTCTCGCTTTCGCTGCCGCTCGAGGGCATCATCCCGCACGACCCGGCGTTGCGTCGCGCGGTGATGGAGCGTCGGGACGTGGTCCGGGCGGAGCCGGACTGCCCGAGCGCGCGCTCGCTGCGTCTTCTGGCCGAGTCGCTGGCCCGCCGGGTCGGCGGGCCGCTCGCGCCGCCCCTGCCGGCGACCTCTGTGTTTGGCGCACGCCTTGCGGTCTGGAGAAGGGCGTTCAGCCGGTCCATCGCCCGCCGCGCTTGAAGTGCGCGAGGGCACGATCGTTCCCCGAACGGGGCGGCTGATGTTGCGCGGCGATCGAGGTTCAGGAGAGGTCGTTGTCTGGATCGATCACACGAGTGCTGGCCTCGTCGATGGCGCTGAGCGCCTTCGCGATCGCCTGCCTGGCGGGCATGACCTCTGGCAACGAGGCGAATTCGACGCTGGTGCGAGCCCTGGTGTCGATGGCGATCTGCTATCTGGCGGGCACGCTCCTGGGCATGCTCGCCGAATGGGTCGTCGAGAACCACCTGCGCGAGTACAAGGCCCGGAATCCGATTCCGCAGCCGGTCCGCCCCGAGCAGCCGGTGATGGAAGTCGGCGAGGCGCCCGAAGAGCCGGCCCGGGGGCCCGCATCACCCCTCCCATCCTCCCAGACGTCACAGGCCGACCGTCGCGCCGCATGAATTTTTCGCGGAGCGACTTGCACCGCGGGCGCAAACCTGTATACTGCGGTCCACGTCGGGCAAGGATCGCCCGCCGGAGGCAGAAGCGGGTCCGTCCGTTTTCTGCCGCACGCTCGTCCGGGGTCTCGTCGGCGCACCGCTCGGTGCACACGCCGCCGGGTGATTCGGGAGAGGGTGTGTCGGATCAAAGTGGCTAAGGAGCGGCCATGTCAGTACTGAAATCCTCTCTTCGGAGCGGAGCACGCGGACGTTTTCAGGTCCGCCACGCAGAGCCGTCGAACGCGCCCTCGCCGTTCAGCAAGCTCGGCGTCAACGAACTCTGGAAGAAGTACAAGAAGGAACGCAGCGAGGCGCTGCGGAACTTTCTGATGGAGAAGTATCTCCATCTGGTCCGCTTCAACGCCGAGCGCATTCACACGCGCCTTCCCGACGAGGTCGATGTCGAGGACCTGATGTCCGCCGGTCTCTTCGGGCTGATGGACGCGATCGACTCGTTCGACCTTGAGCGCAAGGTCAAGTTCGAGACCTTCAGCGCCAACCGCATCCGCGGCGCCATCCTGGACGAGCTCCGCTCCATGGACTGGGTTCCCCGGCTGGTCCGGCATCGCACCGCGAAGTTCGAGCAGGCCCGTCAGCAGATCGAGATGGAAACCGGACGCGCCGCCACCGATCACGAGGTCGGCGAGCGACTCGGCCTTGCCGGCGAAGAGTTCGACAAGGTCAAGCGAGACTCCTCGGCCGTCGGCACCCGCTCGCTCAATCAGCGTGCGTTCAGCAGCGACGGCGGACGCGACGTGCGAGAAATCGACATCGTCAAGGACGACTCGCAGGTCAACCCCCTGGGTGACCTGCAGCGCCGCGACATGAAGGAGCTGATCACCAAGGGCCTCAGCCGCGCCGAGCGACTCATCGTCATCCTCTACTACTACGAGAACATGACCATGAAGGAGATCGGCGCCACGCTCGATCTCTCCGAGTCGCGCGTCAGCCAGATGCACTCGTCCATCCTCGCACGCCTCAAGGCGCAGCTCCAGCACCGCATGAAGGAGCTTGAGGAGGAATAGCCGACGATCGCCGCCCGCGCCCTGACGCAGCGCTCCCGAGCATCCCGGCATGCATGAGCCGCGAGACGTACGCTGAGGCGTCCGCGCGTCGGCACGCCTCTCCGGGATTCTCTCGCACATGTGCAGCAGCGAATGGTCACGGTCGGATGGTCCCGGGTCGTCCCCGACGGCGAGTGACCCCGCGCGAGGTGTGCCCAACGCCGCGATCGCGCTTGGATCCAATATCGAGCCGCGCCGCCAGACGCTGGATCGCGCCATCGACGATCTCGACCGCCTCCCCGGTGTCCGGGTGCGTGCGGTGTCTCCCTGGCTCTCGACCGAACCGGTGGGGCCCGGTCCTCGGACGAACGGGATCGACGCCTCGCTCGGCGGAACCTACCTCAACGGTGCGGCCCTGCTCGAAACCTCGCACCCTCCGGATGTTCTGCTCGATCACTTGCTGAGCGTGGAGCGACGCCACGGTCGAGATCGCTCGCAAGAGCAGCGGTGGGGCCCCCGCACCCTTGATCTTGATCTACTTCTCTATGCAGATCGCGTGATCGATTCGGCGCGACTCACGCTGCCTCACCCGCGTTTGCACGAGCGGCTGTTCGTGCTCGAGCCGCTGGCGATGGTGGCGCCGCGATGGACGGTGCCCCCGACGGGTCTTTGGGTGATTGAACTTCGCGATCGGCTTCGCGGGTCAGCGTCGGCGGGATGATGAATCAGGCGTTCGCGAGGCGCCCGCCGCGAGAACGCGTCGCGAGCATGTACGACTGCAGATTGCGTCCCGGGCATCGCGTGGGCATGAGTTCCTGATGGGTGTAGACCCGCTGGGGCGAGATGCGATGGCGACGCATGAGCGAAGCGACAAAGCCGTCGAGCGCGTTGATCTGATCGTTGGTCGGCCTGTGCTGGTCGAAGTTGCCCATGCACATGACGCCGATGTTGTTCTCGTTCTGGTCCTTGACGTGCGCGCCCTGGAACTGCAGCGGGCGGCCCTCCCACACGCGTCCTTGCGGATCGATGACGTAGTGGTAACCGATGTCCGCCCAGTTCTCGCGCAGGTGGCTCTGCCGAACTTGGTTGAGCCGCGCGACGGCGTCGCTGCGCGTCCGCAGGCCCTGGGACGGAATCGCATCGTGGTGCACCGTGATCCGGTTCACCCCGTTCATGGGATTGCTCAGCGATCGGATCACCGATTGACGCGTCCAGTTGCCGCGGGCGATCACGTTCGGGGGGAGACCCACGTTGCTCGAGGGCATCGCGGCTCCCGTCGTCGCTCGCTGAGGCGGCGGCGCCACCCATCCGCCCGGAGGAAGAGGCGACAGGTTGGGATTTTCCTCGTCCGGCCAGAGTGGTCCCGGCAGCGTGCCCGAGTCCGCCGTCCGCGGGGCCGATTGACACCCGCTCAGAATCAGCGCCGCACCCGCGAACAGTCCGCCCGCAAGCAGCGAGCGGCGGTCACACAATCGGTCCTGGTCGGGGCCCATGGCGAGCAAACTCCGGAAGTGGTCGCGGGAATCGTACCTCTGTTGGTCGGATGTTCCCGGCGGCACGCGTCACTTTTGTGCCTACACCCGGGTCCGCCAGACCTCCCACGCGATGAACAGCCCCTGCGTCAGCAAAAGCACCAGCCCTGCCCGCCGCCCCAGACCCCCGCGCCCGCCGCCGCCAAGGCTCCAGGCCAGCGGGACGAGCATGGTTCCCAGGAGGATCATGACCACGAGCGAGGGCAGTGCGTTCTCAGGCACGCTCGCCGGCGCGATCAGACGCGAGATCGCGTAGATCGCACCCACATTGAACAGACAGGAACCCACCGCGTTGCCGACCGCAAGGTCCACCTGCTTCTGACGGACCGCCAGGATGCCGGTGATCAGTTCGGGCATGGTCGTTCCCAGCGCCACGACCGTGAGGCCGACCACGCGATCGCTCATCCCAAGGGCCCGGGCGATTGCGCTGGCCGAGTCCGACGCCAGGCTGCCGCCGACGCCAAGCAGCGCGATGCCTCCCACAAAAAGCACCCCCAGCAGCCAGATCGGGCGGCTGGGCGCTCCCGCTGAGGTGGCCGTCTGCTCGGCCAGAACATCGGTCTCTCGACGCGCCAGCCCCTGGCGGATCGCGACGAAGCTGTAGATGGCAAAACCGGCCAAGAGCAGCCCCGGTCTCAGCCGTCCGCCCAGCGCCTCCGCAAACCAGGGCAGCACCGCGGCCCCGAGCATGAGCCCGAACAGCACCAGCATGACAGGGATCTCGCGACGCACCACCGTCGAGTCCAGCACCAGCCGCGCGATCAGAGCGCTGACGCCCAGCACCAGCCCGAGATTACAGATGTTCGCGCCGACCACGTTCCCCAGCACCAGATCGGTCTTGCCCTGCCACGATGCCGTCAGGTTGAACGCCAGTTCAGGCAGCGAGGTTCCCCACGCCACGAGCGTCAGGCCGACCAGGAGGGGTGGGACGCGCAGGCGAAACGCCGCTTCCACCGCGGCGGAAACGAGCATCTTTCCGCCCAAGAGCAGCAGCGCAAGCCCAACAAAGAAGAGAAAAATCGCCATACGCGAGCGTAGCAAGGACATGCCCCCCGGCCCGATCGCCCGCGTCTACGCTCCGTCCCCGGAGACTCCCGCATCTGCCCGATCGGGGAACTTCGCGACGCACCCCCATCACGACGCAGGTCTTCCCATGACGCTTCGCACGATCACCGCTGCTGTTCTCTCCGCTCCGCACGCTCTGGCGCACGCCATCGCCCCCGGCGCACCCCAGCCCGCGCTCCCGGCGACGGCCCAGAACGCCGCGACCTCCGCCAGTCCCTCCGCCGCTCCAGCCGCCGCCGTCGCGTCGGGCCCCAAGCCTTGGTTCGCGCTTTCGGACAACGGGATGGTGCTGCTGGGGTATCCCATCCAATGGGAGCCGCTGGTGCAGATGAGCTTGAAGGTCGGAGCCGCGCTGATCGTTCTGGTGATCGCGTGGACGATCTCGGCGTGGATCCGACGGCTCATCAAGCGAGGCGCCGCGCGGGCCGAGTTTGATCCCACGCTCTCGGGCTTTCTCGCCAACGCCGCCAAGTGGGCCATCCTCACCATCGCCATCGTCACGTGCCTGGGCGTGTTTGGTGTGCAGACGGCAAGCTTCGCCGCGGTCATCGCCGCACTCGGACTGGCCATCGGCCTCGCGCTCCAGGGCACGCTCTCGAACATTGCATCTGGCGTGCTGCTGCTGGTCTTCCGCCCGTTCAAGGTGGGTGATAGCGTCGTCGTCGCCGGTCAGGCCGGCACCGTCAACGAGATCGACCTGTTCACCACCGCGCTCGACACCGCCGACGGCCGGCGTGTGGTCGTTCCCAACGCGCAGATCGCCGGCGCGGTCATCGACAATCAGAGCCATCATCCGCGCCGCAGGGCCGAACTGCTCCTGAGCGTGCCCTTCGACGTCGACACCGAGGCCACTCGCCGCGCTCTCATCGCTGCGATGCACGACGCCGCTCACACCCCCGGCGCGCTGCACGATCCGGCGCCCGAGGTGGCGATCGTCGACTTCGGGAAGGCTTCGATCCAGTGGGCGGTCCGCGTCTGGGCGCGGAATCAGGACGTCGGCGCGGTGCGTGCTCGTCTGCTCGAAGCCGCCAAGCGGGAACTGGATCGGGCCGCGATCCGCACTTCGGCCAGCTGAGCCTTCGGATCAGACGCCGCGCAGCCACCGGGCCCAGATCGCCAGCACCAGGAGCATGTACAGCCGCTGCGAGTGATCGCGCCGGCGGCTCATGTGATCCTCGACCATCGTCGCCACAATCCGCCGGTTGATCGTGATGCCCAGCACGTCCTCCGGGAACGGATCCGGCCCGTTGATCGTGTCGAGCAGCAACTGCTTCATCCCGCCGTAGTCGCTTCGGAACCATTCCCCGATGGGAATCGAGAATCCCATCTTCGGGCGTTCGACGATCGAGTCGGGAAGGTGCAGCCGCGCGACTTGCTTCAGCAGCCCCTTGCGCTCGCCGTCGGGCATAAGCAAATCCGGCCGCACCCGGATCATGCGGCCCGCCAACTCGCGAGCAAGGAACGGAGCCCGCACCTCCAGACCGACGGCCATCGAAGCCGAATCGGTCTTGCGCAGAAGATCCTCCGGCAGGTAGGAAAGCAGGTCAAACTCAAGCGACGATCGCTCGCATCGTTCTTCACCGTCGGTCGGCCAACCGTCCCCGGCACGGGGCCGCGTCGCATCGAAGGCGTGCTCGCCGATCAACGGCCTCAGGAGCGACGCGGGGAAGATCGCGACCAGGTCCTCGTATCCCGCATGCGCCGACGCGTCGAGCAACCTCGCCGCCTTTCTCAGTCGCGGCGACTTCGAGGCGGGCCCTCCGAGCCACCCCGCGGCCGCGCCTGTCATTGCGGCCGGCAGACGCCGAAGCGCCGAAATCGCCCCGATCGCTCGATGCCGCTCGTATCCGAGGAACAACTCATCTCCCCCGTCACCCCCAAGCGCCACAGGAACCGCCTTCCGAGCCGCGTTGCTCACCCAGAACGATGGCAAGATCGAACTGTCGCCGAAGGGCAGCCCCAATTGCTCCACCAGACGAACAAGGTCATGAGCCGGATCGGGCGCACAATCGAGGATGCGATGCTTGATGCCCAATCGCGCCGCCGTCGCCGCGGCCGCCTCGGATTCGTCGAGCGAGGCTTCTGGCATCCGCACCGTGAAGGCTTCGATCTGCGGTGCCGCGCGGCTGGCATAGTGCGCGACCAGTGCGCTGTCGATCCCGCCGGAGAGAAACACGCCCACCGGCACATCCGCCTCGAGCCGTGAAGCAACGGCAGAGGCCAAAAGCGTGTCGACCTCATCGACCGAGACAGAGTCCGTCCGCCTCCGGTCGGCCTCGCGCCACGAGCCCATCCACGACTCGCCCACACGCCCCGGTCCGGCATCGTTCGGAGCAACCGACATCTTTCCTGGATCGCGTGGGCTTCCGTGCGTGAACGGAGTCTCGCGATCCCATCCAAACCTCGTCCACTTTCCCACGCGCGCTGGGTGCAGCGTCGTCGCGTCGCTGCGCCCGCTTGCACGAAGCGTCCGCACCACGCCGGCCGCCGTGCTCGCAAAGACGCACAGGCCGTTCGTTTCGCTCGCATACAGCGGCTTCTCGCCGAAGGCATCGCGTGCGGTGATCAGCGATCCAGTGGCCGCGTCCCAGATCGCCACGGCGAACATGCCGTCGAGCTTCGCGAACAGCCCTTGTCCCCATAGCCTCCACCCGTGGATCAGCACCTCGGTATCGCTGTGATCGCTCGCGAACCGGTGCCCCGCGCTGAGCAGTTCCCGCCGCAACTCGCGGTGGTTGTAGATGCAGCCGTTGAACACCACCGCGACGCGTCCGTTGCGAGGCTTCTCCGTCCACGGCCCGCGCTCGCTCACCATTGGCTGCCGCCCGCCCGCGTGGTCGATGATCGACAGCCGCCGATGGACGAACGCGACATCGACCACCGAGCCATCGGCTCGCGTCACGCGATCGCGGAAGCGTCCCTGCCCGTCGGGTCCGCGGTGCCTGATCGAATCATCAAGCACATCGAGCCACGACTCGCTGATCGCCGCCTCCGGGGGCAGCGGCTGCATGCCGGCGGGTTGAATCCTGAGGATGCCTCCGATGCCGCACATGGTCTTCGCCTGCGCTCCGTGCGGGGCTTGCCCCTTGTCAGGTGGATCTGGATGATTCGACTTCTGCGTGATGAACCGCGACGGCGCCGGCTTGCGCGCGCTGCAGCGCGTGGCGTCGCTCGTCCTGCAGCATCCAGATGGTGTGCAGCACGCGCGAGGTGCCGATCCCCAGCACGCCGCCCGCGATCGTCGCCCAGAATCCGTTGGCAAGCTCGTAGTGCAGCAGGTACTTCTGCACGCCGAGCCAGATGATGTACAGCAAGGGCGACAGGATCGCGCGCTGCACCTGCACGATCCCCGCATCGTGCAGGAACGACAGCCCGCGATACGCCGGATTCGCGCTCACAAGCACCCGCAGCGGCCCGTGATTGGCGAGGTAGTGCAGCACGAAGTAGATCGAAAAATCGAAGATGATGTCGAGCCCGAAGGTGATCGCCGTGATCCACCACGTGTTGGTCACCAGTTCGGTCTTGTGGATCACGTGCACGCACGCCGCCACGGGCACGAGCGCCAGCATCCCCGCCGCGAGGATGTTGATGTTGACGTTGACGATGCGCCGTGCGTACCAGTGCGCCACCGCACGCAGCGCCGGGTTCTTGATCGGGTGGTTCGGGTCTTCGGGCGACATCGAGAGAGCAGATGGTAGAGGAAGGGGGAGGGGAAGGCATCAAGGCATCAAGGCATCAAGGCATCAAGCAAGCCATCGGGGCATCAGGGCCGCCGGGTCTGGGGCCGTCGGGTCGGTGGTGGGGGATTCGGTGCGTCGGCACCGATCTTGCCGAGCGTCGCCAGCCGGCTCGTTGTCAGCCGAACCGCGGCCGCACTGACGTCACACCCAAGCGCTGAGCGTCCCAGCCGCCGAGCCGCCACCAGCGTCGTTCCGCTGCCGCAGCAAGGGTCGAGCACCGTGCCACCCGAGGGGGCGCATGCGTTCACGAGCAGCTCCAACAGCGCCAGCGGCTTCTGCGTCGGATACCCCGTCCGCTCCGCCGCCATGTTGTTGATCGCCGGGATGTCCAGCACATCCGTCGCCTTCTTGGTCTGTCCCTGCATCCGCCGGCTTGTCGCCGCCACCCGAGGCGGATTGAAGAAGGATCGTTCCGGGTTCACGCAGTAGAACAGGATGTCATCGTGCTTCCGCGCAAACATCCGCGGCGAGCTTCCACCCAGCCCATACGCCCACACCAGGTGGTTCACGAATCGATCCGCGCCCAGCAACTCATCGAGCAGCACGCGCACCCGATGGCTCGTCCGCCAATCCACGTGCACGAGAAGGTTCCCCGTCGGTTTCAGCAAGGGAAGCGTCGCCGCCAGGCGCTCCCTCAGCCACGCCAGGTATGCCTCCATCGTCGGCCATGCATCGCGATACTGCGCACGCCGCCCGTTCACCGCTCGCGTCGCGACGCGCGTCACGCCGGTGTTGAACGGCGGGTCGACGTAGCACAAGTCCACGCTCGCGGCGCGCAGCGTGCGTGCAAAGTCGAGCCAGTCGGCCTTGGTGACCGCGTCATGCATGCCTCCCCACTGTACCGAGCCGCGCCGGATGCGTATCTTGTCCCACATGCCCCGCCTCCCCATCCTCACCCGCGCCACCGCCGACAAGCACGAGCTCTACGAACGCGCCGTGCAGAACTCTGAGGGCGAGATCGACTTCGTTCGCGACACCTTCCGCTCGCTCCGTGGCACCCACGCCTCCCGTCTCCGCGAAGACTTCTGCGGCACCGCCGCCAGCGCGTGCGAGTGGGTCCGGCGCGGCCCCACGCACCGCGCCGTCGGCCTCGATCTGCACGCGCCCACGCTCGCCAGCGGCCGCAAACGCCACGTGGCGAAGCTCACGTCCGATCAGCAGAAACGCATCACGCTTCTCAAGCGAAACGTCCTCGACCCGGGCCAACCCAGCGTCGAAGCCCTCGGCGGGAAGCCCCAGATCGTTCTCGCCATGAACTTCTCCTACTGGATCTTCAAGACGCGACCGGTCCTGCGCGACTACTTCGCCGCCGTCCGACGCTCCCTCGACCCGCGCGGCGTCTTCTTCCTCGATCACTACGGCGGGAGCGACGCGTACCTCGAGATGCAGGAACGCCGCCGCATCGGTGGCCCTCGCCGCGGCTTCACCTACGTCTGGGACCAGGCCCTCTACAACCCCGTCACCGCCGACAAGGTCTGCCACATCCACTTTGAGTTCCACAAGGGCCCCGCCTGGCGCAACGCCTTCACCTATCACTGGCGGCTCTGGTCGCTCGTCGAGGTCCGTGAACTTCTCGTCGAGGCCGGTTTTCGAGATGTCCACGTCTATTGGGAGGGCGACGACGGCCGCGGCGGCGGCAACGGCATCTTCCGAAAGACAACCCGCGGCGAGGCCTGCCGCTGCGCCATCGCCTATCTCGCCGCCATTCCCTGACACTCTCGCGCCCCCGCCCCGTCCGCGTGCTCCTAGCCTTTGGCGATGCTTCCGATCGCCTCGGGAATCTCCGCCGATGATCGCCTCGCCGGCGTGATCGCCGCACACCTCGACCGCGTCGTCGAGGCCTTTGACCGCCAGCTCCGCTCCGACCTCCCCTCCCTCGCCGAGCTTGTTCGCCACATCGAGGCCTATCGGGGCAAGATGCTCCGCCCCACACTCGTCGGTTTGTGCGGCATGGCCTGCGGACGCAGCGGACCCTCCGAAGCCCTCACTCCCGCTCACGCCGTCCTGGGCGCCGTGGTCGAGATGGTGCACATGGCCACCCTGGTCCACGACGACGTGCTCGACGAGGCCGACACCCGCCGACGCGGGCTCACCGTCAACCGACTCCGCGGCAACGAGGCCGCCGTGCTTCTGGGCGACTATCTCATCGCCTCTGCGTTCCATCTCTGCTCGAGTCTGGACGATCAGCGTCTGGCTCTGGCGGTCGGTCACGCCAGCATGGTGATGGCCGCGGGCGAACTCCTTCAGATCGACCATCGCGACGATCTGTCGATCGATGAGCCGACGTACTTCGAGATCGTCGAGCGCAAGACCGCCGCCCTGATCGGCGTCTCGTGCGAACTGGGCGCCCGGGCAAGCGGCGCGAGTGACGATCACGTGCGCCGGCTGGGCCACTTCGGTCGCCGCCTGGGCATTGCCTTCCAGATTCAGGACGATCTGCTCGACCTCACGGGCGACGAGGCCGTGGTCGGCAAGAGCGTGCGCAAGGATCTCGAGAAGGGCAAGCTCACGCTGCCGCTCATCCATCACCTCGCCTCTTCTCGCCCCGACGTGCGTGCGCGTTCGCTCGTGCTTCTCGAAGAGGCCGGCGAGGGCCGCACCGATGCGCCCAGCGCCATCGTCGCGCTCCGCGCCGCCATCGACGCGACCGACTCGATCTCGTACGCCCGCCAAGTCGCCCGGTCGCTCGTCGCCGAGGCCAAGCAGCAGCTCCTCGAGCTTCCCGACTCGACCGCTCGCCAAGGGCTCCTCGCCGCGGCCGACGCGGTCGTCAACCGCGAGCTTTGAACCCGCCGAAGCCAAAAGCGAACACGGCCCAGCGCGTGTGCGCCGGGCCGTGCGGAGAAGGCTTTGGGGTGCCGGTCTCGTGCCCCCGGTGGCGTTACGGGCAGAGGAACTCGTTGTACGCGACGACGAAGAGCAGGAAGTCATCCTGATCGGTCTGTCCGTCGTCGTTGAGATCGCCCTCGGCATCCAGCAGTTCGTTGTACGACGCCACGAAGCGCACGAAGTCGGTGGTGTCGACCACGCCGTCCGCGTTGAAGTCCGCTGCGCAGGTGATGGCGACAAGCAGCGTGAGGCTCGGGTTGAACTCGGCAAAGCCGGCCCTCGTCGTCGCCAGGATCGGGTAGGTGACCCCGCCCGTCCCGCCGCCCGGGCCGCCGGTTGTCGGCTCGAGCGACGAAACCGCGAGCATCACGCGCCCGCGCGCCAGCGAGCGCTGCAGGTACGCCCGATTCGAGCTGGTGATCCCCGCAAGGTCGAAGGACAGAGTCGTTCCGGACGGGATCTTGGCCCCCGCCGACACGCTGTTGGTCAGGCCGATCGCCATCGGCTCGCCGTTGACACCCTGCTTCAACTGGTTCGACAGGTCCGTCGCGTTCCCCGCGCTGTCGAAGGTGGCGACAAACGCGTTGCGCGCCCCCTGCGCCGGCGGCACCACGGGCGCACCGCCAAAGGCCGAGCACTGCTGGAACGGGTTGGTCGCCTCGTTGAACCCGTTGCGATAGCCCACGCCGAAGATCTCGATCGGCCAGCCCGACGCCTGGATCTTGGGAACAAACCGAGGGTCCGTCGCCGGCAGCGCGGAGCGCCAGCTTTCGGCGTTGGGGTTGTACGTCGCCTGCAGGTCGTTCGCGACCGTCACGGTCACTGTGCCGCCCAGAATCTTGTACCGCTGCCGCTCCAGACCTGCCGGCACCGAATCGCTCGTGCGGAACCCCAGCAGCAACTCGGCGTCGCGGTCGTCAAAGCCCGCGAACGGTGCCGAGAAGATCGGCGCCTGCAGCTCGGTGCACGGCCTCGTGCTGAACGGATACATCCACCGATCGACGACCGGCGCACTGCTCGAGTACGTAATCAGCGTCGGCCCGGTCGCGCCGGCCCATCCGCCCGCAAGTCCTGCGCCCAGAAGACCGATCAAACAAGACTTCCGCATCTTCAATTCCTCCCTAGGATCGTTTCGTCCCGTTTCGCGCTCTCCACGGGTTGACCTGAGACTAAGTCTCAACTAGAATAGGCGCACAGATTCCGGTTCAACAGAAAATGCCCCAAGTCTTTTTCACATCTGCTCAACTTCAGTCGCGTTCCGGCCGCTTCGGCGTGGAATCGAAAGGTTCTCGGAGCGCCGACGCCCACGCCCGGCTCCGCCCCTGCCCTCGACGCCGGGGCTTCACGCTCATTGAGCTTCTGGTGGTCATTGCCGTCGTCGCCCTGCTCATCAGCCTCGCGCTGCCGAGCCTGCGCCACGCCCGCAACCTGAGCCGCCAAGTGCGCGAGATGACCGCCGCCTCGCAGCTCATGATCGCCTTCAACACCTACGCCAACGACTCCAAAGGCGACGTGCTCCCCGGCTATCCGACCGCTGCGATGGTCAGCGCGATGAACGTGACCGACGATCGCGGACAGCGTCTCACCGGTGCGCTCGCGCAGCGCTACCCCTGGCGTCTGATCCCGTATCTCAACTACCAGGTCGGCTCGCTCTACAACAACCAAGCGCTGCTCAGCGAGCTTCGCGCCGACGGCAGCAAATACGCCAGCGTCGGCGCCGATTACCGCTACTTCATCAGCCTCTACCCGATGTTCGGGATGAACGTCAACTTTGTCGGCGGCAACTTCGACCGCCCGTTCGCCGCCCTCGAAGAGCGCCAGTTCGGGCGTCAGCACATCCGCCGCCTCGACGAATCTCGACGCCCGTCGCGCCTCATCGCCTTCGCTTCGGCCCGGACGGGCCAGAACCCGCTGATCCCCGAACTCGGCAAACCCGAGGGCTCGTTCCGGATCGACCCGCCGTATTGGCGCACCTCGCAGGGACGGCGCTGGGCGGCCGCCTACGACCCCTCCGCCGCCGATCCCTCTTCCAACAGCGGCTCGGTCTCTCTGCGCTGGGACGGCAAGGGCGTGGCGGTCATGCTCGACGGCCACGTCGAGTCGCTGGGCTTCGATCAGTTCCAGGACATGACGCGCTGGAGCGATCGCGCATCGAGCCCGACCTGGACCATCGACCAGCGCTGAACTCGCCGCGCTTCTACCCTTGGTCCCTATGCAACCTCAGCGTTCCCCCTTCCTCGCCGACATGGCTTGGCGCGGGCAGATTCATCAGGTCACGCACCTCGCCGAGTTGGACGCGCACCTGTGCTCAGGTGTTCGCACCGCCTACGCCGGCTTCGATCCCACCGCCGACTCGCTCACCATCGGCAACCTAGTCACCATCATGGCCCTCGCTCGTTTTCAGCGAGCCGGGCACAAGCCCATCGCCGTCATGGGCGGCGGCACCGGGCTGATCGGCGACCCTTCCGGCAAGAGCGCCGAGCGCCAGCTCAACACCCGCGACACCGTCGCCGCCAATGTGCGCAGCATCGAGAAGATCTTCGATCGCCTGCTCGACTTTTCCGGCAAGCCCGACACCCGGGCTCAACTGGTCAACAACATCGACTGGCTCGACAAGATCAGCTACCTCGACGCACTCCGCGACATCGGCAAGCACTTCTCGGTCAACATGATGATCCAGAAGGACTCGGTCCGAGAGCGCCTGCACAATCGTGATCAGGGCATCTCCTACACCGAGTTCTCCTACATGATCCTGCAGAGCTACGACTTCCTTCACCTCCACCGCTCGATGGGCGTCACGCTCCAGATGGGCGGCAGCGATCAGTTCGGCAACATCGTCGGCGGGTGCGACCTCATCCGTCGATGCGCCGGCGTCGAGTCGGGCGGGCCCGAGTCCTTCGGCCTCACCTGGCCCCTCGTCACCAAGTCCGACGGCGGCAAGTTCGGCAAGACCGAGTCCGGCGCGATCTGGCTCAGCGCACACCGGACCAGCCCCTTCGCCTACTACCAGTTCTGGCTCAACGCCGCCGACGCGGACGTGGTGAGGTTCCTCAAGACCTTCACCTTCCTCTCGCACGACGAGATCAACGCTCTCGAGCACAAGGTGCAGACCGAGCCGGGTGCCCGCGAGGCGCAGCGGGCGCTCGCCCGCGCCGCCACAGAGATCATGCACGGCAAGACTGAGATGGAAGCCGCCGAGAACGCCGCCAAGGCGCTCTTCAGCGGCGAGATCGCCAGCCTCTCGCCGTCGCTGCTCGAAGAGGTGCTCGGGGGCGTTCCCCGCAGCGATCACGCGTTGTCGCGGCTCGGCGGGGAAGGGCTGGTATTGCTCGACTTCCTGGTCGAAACTCAGCTCGCCGCTTCCAAGCGGGAGGCCAAGGAGTTCCTGTCCAGCGGCAGCGTGAGCATCAACGGCCGCAAGGCCGCGAGCGACGAGAAGCTCACCGCCGCGTCCCTGCTGCACGGGCGATTCATCGCCCTGCGTCGAGGCAAGAAGAACTGGCATCTCGCCCGCTTCGGATGAGGCCCTTGATTACGACTCGCGCCCGACCATCCTTCGGATGGTTTCGGGAGATTCGGGTTGGCCCGTGCGGGTGCTGAGCAGCGCGGCCTGAGCGGCGGAGAGGACGCTGAGTTCGTCCACCGGCCGCGTGGAGGCCGCGTGCGGATCGAGAGCGCGTTCCACCGCGTCGACAATCGCCGCCGTTGCGTGCGAGAGCGACTTGGAAGTCCGGCGCTGGCGTGCCTCGTCCACCTTCTTGCCGGCGGGGTCGAGCAGCTCAAAGCCATCGTCGTAGATGCGAAGTCGACCGCTCGCACCCAAGAGCGTGATGGTGCGGTTCCAGCGGGCCGCGTGATCACTCGCAACGATCGTCGCGCAGCGGCCGTCGGCAAAGCGGCACATGGCCGTCAGATCGCCTCCCAGCCCGCGGAGCGTGTCACCCGCCACCGCGATCAGCCCACGCGACTCCTGAGTCGAGACGTACGTAGCGTCCAGCGTTTCCGGCACGCCCAAGAGCGCGTGCACCAGGTCCAGCCCGGAATACAGCATCGCACCCAGCGAGCCGGTGGTGGGGGAGCCAAGCACCTCGATCGACAGCGTTCGCACGCGGCCAAACTGCTGGACCACGTCGGCCGCCTCGCGAAACCGGCGCGAATCGCGCAGCAGCGGCGTGAACCGCACCGTCTCCACCCCTGTGCCCTCGGGCTCATCCCCGTGCGACGCGAGGGAAAGCACGGTGGCGGGGACCGGCTCGAGCGAGAGCAGCCGAACGCCGCGAGCTCGCGCCTCGCGCAGAGCGCGAAACTCCGCCGCTCGCATATCGACGCCCAGATCGCCCGGATCGAGCATCAGCACCAGAGAGGCCCGGGTCTCGGCAAGCGTCGCCCGCAGGTCGGATCCGCTCGGCGCACGCAGCGATTCGGCGAGCGCGACTGCGGCTCCGGCCTCCGGCGAGCCCACACTCTCGACCACAAGGCCCGCCGCCTCAACGACCTCGTGCGCCAACGCGGCCTGTTCAGGCCTCAGCCACAGCACGCACCTCGGCTTGCCCGTCTCCCGTTTGCTCACCGTCCCATCCTACCCGATCTTCCCGCGCGCGGTTCGCGCGAACATGCTCTGCCCGACGGTCGATACAATCGTTGACAGATGCGGCAAGACGGCCGCGGGTTTGGGACGGTCCCGGACCTGAGGAAAGTCCGAGCACGACAGGACTCGCCGGTGGGTAACGCCCACCCGGCGGTGACGGGCGGCCAACGCCGCGCGGGCCCCGCCGAGGGACAGTGCCACAGAGATCCAACCGCCGATGGCCCGCGCTCGCGCGGGATCAGGCAAGGGTGAAAAGGTGCGGTAAGAGCGCACCGCCCGCGTCGTGAGACGCGGGGCACGGCAAACCCCGGCGCGTGCAAGATCACGCAGCCCACGCGACCAACGGCTTACCGGAGGTCGACGCCCGGTCCGGGCGGCAGCGGGCGGGTAGATCGCTTGAGCCTCGCGGCAACGCGAGGCCCAGGGAAATGGTCGTCGGCGTCGGAAGGTGTGCAGGCTCCCGTCAAGGAACGCACAAACCGCCAGCGTCACAGAACTCGGCTTACCGCCGCATCGGCTTGCCACGGGCCCCCGGTCACCCCGAGGGCCCGTGTCCTTTTTGAGCACTCCCCGAGACCGCCCTGCCCCAGTACCCCTCCGTGCCCCCGCCGCCCCGCTACCTCGATGCCTCGATCCCTCGATGCCTCGATGCCTCGATGCCTTGATGCCTTGATGCCTTGACGCCTTCCCTCACCGCCTTCCGACCACATACACGACCCAGTTCGCGTCCAGCTCGCGACCGTTCTCGATCGCCCGCACCAGCAGATTCCCCTCGTTGTCGATCGCGTCCCCAACTCGGTCATGCACCTCGACCGTGCGGAAGCCGGCCTCGATCATCGCCTCGCGCAGCTCGCTCAGCGACCACAGCCGCCAGTCATAGACGAACGCGTCGGTGAGCACGACATCCGGGGTGCGGCCGCGCTTGCCCGAGCGCCACGCCCGAAAGTGCAGCGCGTCGAGCACGCGCCCGCGGACGGCGTCGGCCTCGCGCTGCTCGAACGTGTACTCGACCAGTTCGCCTCGCCACACGCCCGCGGGCCTGCGCTTCGAACCGGGCGCACGGACAAACTGCACGATCTTCCCGGGCATAAACGCGTCGCGACCGCCGTAGAGGTCGCACACAAAGACGCCTCGAGCCGCAAGGCTCGCCCTCGCGGCCCGCAAATAGCGCAGCAGCGACTCGCGCGTGTGCTGATAGCCGATCGGGAAGTTAGTCGCCGCGATGATGTCCGCTTTCTCACGGCAGCGCCCCGCCTCGCAGACAAGGCCCTGCACGCGACGTCCCGCCACCGCCCGCGCGAGCGGAGCCGGATCCATGTCCACCGCGATCGAGCGGCGCGTGGGGCTCGATGCCGCCCACGCACGGGCGAGCGCTCCGCTCCCCGAAAAATCCTCGCGCAGCACCCGCGCGCCAAAGCCGTGGACCGCGCCGAGAAACGCCACCAGGCGCGCAGGCTCCGTCACGCACAACTCGTAGAAGTCGAGCGCCTGCGGGACGAGTTTCTTGCGCGTGCGACGAGCGATCAGGCTTCTCCCGGGTCAGGCCATCCGCACCCAGCGGATGAGCGTGGCAAAGTTGGGCGGCTTGCCGTACATCAGCACGCCGATCCGGAAGATCTTGGCGGCCGCCCAGCACATGAACAGCACCGTGAGCACGCCCACGGCGATGCTCGCGGGAATCTGCCAGAAGGGGACGGGCTCGCTCCCGGCGATCCGCAGCACCATGATGAACGGGTTGATCAGCGGAACGAAGGAGCAGACCTGTGCAAACATCGAGTTGGGGTTGCGGAGGATCGGCATCCAGAGCATCATCGGGATGACCAGGATGATCATCACCGGCCCCATCAACGACTGCGCCTCGTTGATGTCGTTCACAGCCGCTCCGATCGACGCGAACAGGCACGCGATCAGGGTGTACGCGATCAGGAAATAGATCGCCAGGTAGAGCAGGTTCTGCCAGACCAGCATGTGCGTCATCGCGAAGAAGACCAGAGCCGCGATGCCCGTTCCGCCGTACAGCAGCAGGATCAGGAAGCCCACCGCGCCCTTGCCCATGATCTTGCCCACCATGAGCTGCATCGGGCTCACCGCCGAGAGCAGCACCTCCATCACGCGGCTCGACTTCTCCTCGATCGTGCTCGTCAGCAGGTACTGACCCGACGTGAACACCGCGATCCACAGCAGGAACAGGAACGCACCGGGGATCAGCATCTGAGCCACCCGGTTCGTCGCGCGATCGCCTTCCGGCGTCACCGCCTTGATCTGCGCCTGCGGCGCATCCATCAGCCCGCGGATCTTCTCCACATCCTGCCCCGCGTTCTCCAGCCGCGCGTTCACGATCGCGCGGCTCGTCTCCGAGCGGATATCCCCCTGCACCTCCACGTCCAGCCGCGGAGCGGTCAGGATCTCGTAGGACGCGAACTGAGGCCGGCCCGCCGGCGTCGTCTCGCCGGTCCCCGACACCGTCGCCTTCGGGATCACGATCAGCGCCAGCCTCGCGTCGCCCTCGCCTCGCTGCTCGCGTCCGGTTGCCTTCAGGATCTCCTCGCGAGCCTCCTCCACCGGCGTATCCGACGCCAGCACCCGAAGCTCCAGATTCGTCTCGGGCATCAGCATCTCGCCCGGGCCGGCGGCAGACGCCCGGCTCATCTGGTCCACCTGCTGCTGCGCGAGCTTGCGCTCCTTCTCGTCAAGCCCCATCGCCCGCGTGCTCTGATCCACCGCCGTCGCAAGACGCTGCGCCCTTCGCTCCTTCACCCTCTCAGCGCTGAACGCCTCTTCCAGCTTCGGCGCCACCACCCCGCTCTGGTCGATCACCGCGACGTGCCCGAAGACCTTGGGCGGCTCGCGGTTGATCAAGAGCGGCAGCACGAGGATCACGATCGTGATGAGGAACGGCGGGAAGAGCATCCCGAAGATGAATCCCTTCGTTGCCACCGTCGCGACAAACTCTTTCCACGCGATGATGAACACCTTATCCACGCGCCACCTCCTGCTCCTCCACGCCGCCCTTGTCCGCCTGCAGTTCCCGCCGAAGATCTTCCGTCGATCCTTCGCCGGCGACGATGCTGATGAAGATGTCTTCGAGGCTCGCTCGCTTCATCTCGATCCGCCGCACCGGCGCGATCTCGAGCGCCGCCCGAAGCAGCGACTGCCGATCCGCCCCGTCCTGCAGACGAAGATCCAGCACGCCGTCGCGCTCCGTTACCTCGCGCACGCCGGGAAGCCTCGCCCACCCGCGCTGCGTGTCCGCCGCGTCCAGCGGCTCGACCGTCAGCGTCTGCGGGTCGTACCGGCGCCACACGTCGTCGATCGGTGAGTCGATGACCTTCACTCCCTTGTGGATCATGAAGAGATGGTCGCACAGCTGCTCGGCTTCCGTCATCGCGTGCGTCGAGAAGATGATCGTCCGGCCCTGCTCGTTCTGCTCTCGGATCAGATCCCGCATCAGCCGCCGGTTCACCGGGTCCAGACCCGTGAACACCTCGTCAAGGATCAGCAACTCCGGCTCGTGGATCACGGCCGAAATGAACTGCACCTTCTGCTGCATGCCCTTGGAGAGCTCCTCGCACTTCTTGCGATACGTCTCCTCAAGCCCGACGCGCACGAGCCACTCGCGCACGCGTTTCTCGGCCTCGGCGCTGTCCACTCCCTTGAGCCGCGCCATGTAGTGCAGGAACGCGCCCACCTTCATCTTCTTGTACACGCCGCGCTCTTCGGGCAAGTAGCCGATGCGGTCCTTGCTCTCCACCGCGCTGGCCTTGCCCAAGACCCGCAGAGAGCCGCGGTCAGGGAAGAAGATCGACATGATCATGCGGATCGTCGTGCTTTTGCCCGCGCCGTTGGGGCCGATGAACCCGTAGAGCGAACCCTCCGGCACGTCCAGATCAAGATTCTCGACCGCGACCTTGGGCCCGAAGGTCTTGCGGATGCCGCGGATTTCAATCGCGTTGTTCGTTCGTGTACTCATCGGTTCGCTCCCGGACGTTTGCTTGCGCTCCTCGATCGCCACCCGGCTCGCCCGTCGCCCTCAGACTTCGCCGCGGCCTCCGGACCGCCGCTGCTCTTCGCCCCCGTGTCCGAGCCCGCCTTGGATCCCATCCTTGCCCTTCTTCCAGTTCTCGTCCGCGTCGTTGCACTCTCAGGCCCCACTTCCGGCGTCGGCCACATGGCGTAGAACATGCCGTAGGACCGGCCGCTGCGCCGCTGAAGCCCGCGATCGATGATCGCTCGAACACTCCGGAACAACCGGCGGACCTGCTTGACCTCCGGCTCGGTGAGTCGGGCCGCAAGGATCTGCACGCCAAAGTCGCGGCGTGGCCCCGGCCCCAGCAGCCCGCCCGCCCGGATCGCCTCGCTCAGCCCGCGCTCCGCCGCCCGTGCCGCCGACGAAGCCACCGCGCGCATGCGTGCCGCGTTTCGAAGCGAGTGGAACTCATAGTCCAGGACGATCTCGGTGCCCACCAGCCGATAAATCGCCTGCGTGTGCTTGCCCACCCGCTCAAACCCCGCCTGCTCCAGCAGGCCCGCCCGTTCCAACAGGCGGAAATGGTGATACAGCCCGTCCGCCGGCCGTGCCAGCGCCTGCGCGACGATCGGCACGGCGGACGGCCCCAGGCAGCGAAGGCACTCGACGATCTCAAGCCGCACCGGCGAGGTCATCGCGGCCCACTGCGCAGGGGTGCGCACCACCACAGGACCGTTCTGGATCCGCGGTTCAGGCTTCATGCCCAAACTATAGCACATCCGGCGCGATTCAACTATTGAAATGCAGCCGCTGAATTCACTCATTGAAGAAACGCCGCGGATCGCCCCCGACCGGCTTGCTCCCGGCCGCCCAAGAGGTGTACCCTAGCCCATGCCCGACCAGGTCTTCCGGGAACTGACCGGCTTTCCCCCGGCGGTGCTCGAAAAACTCCGAACCATCGCGTCCGAGCACCGCGCGCTGGGCGCACTGCTCGAAGACCCCGCGGTGCTGGTCGATCATCGCAAGGTGCGAGAACTTTCCATCCGCCGTGCCTCGCTCGCCCCCCTCGCCGAAGCGCTCGACGCCTACGAGTCCGCGGCGTCGGAGATCGCCGCCCTTTCCGATGCGCTCGACGCCCCCGATCGAGAGTTTGCCGCCCTCGCCCGCGACGAGTTGCCCCGCCTGCGGGAGCGAGCCCGCATCCAGGTGCAGTCCGCGGTCGCCGCCCTCGTCAACGCCGACGACATGCGCGTCGCGGCTCTGATTCTCGAGCTCCGCGCCGGGACCGGCGGCGACGAGGCCGCACTCTGGTGCCGCGACCTGCTCGAGGCCTACACCCGCTACGCGGCACGGCGCGGCTGGGCCTGCGACTTGCTCGATCTTGTTCCCGAGACCGACGCGGGCGGGATCCGCTCCGCCGTCCTCGAGATCCGCGGCTCGGGCGCGTGGAGCGAGCTTTCCTTCGAGGCCGGCGTGCACAGCGTCAAACGAGTCCCCGCGACCGAGGCCGCCGGACGCGTTCACACCAGCACCGCCACCGTCGCCGTCCTCCCGGAGGCCGACGAGGTCGACGTCCGCATCGACTGGGCGGCCGACGTCGAGGAGTTCGCCACGCGCGCACAGGGGCCGGGCGGTCAGAACGTCAACAAGGTCGAGACCGCCTGGCAGATCCATCACAAACCCAGCGGCATCATCATCAAGATGATGGAGGCCAAGAGCCAGCAGCAGAACCGCGAACGCGCCCGCCGCCTGCTCATCACACGCCTCCACGAGCTCGAACGCCAGAAGCAGCACGCCCAACGCTCCGACGCTCGAAACGCTCAGATCCGCGGCGGCGATCGCAGCGACAAGATCCGCACCTACCGCTGGAAGGAAGGCATCGTCGCCGACGAACGCCTTCCCGGTGAATACCCGCTCCGCGACATCATCTCCGGCGATTTCTCCCGTCTGCTCAAGGATCTGCTCGATCAGGAAACCGCTCGGCGCATCGCCCAACTCTGATCACGCGGCTCGGCCAGCACAGACCCGAACAAGCCCGATCCTGTCCGTATTCGTCCCGTCACGCACCATCGCTCGGAAATCTGACCCGCCCCCTCCCCAAGCATGCAGTGTCCCTTCCGGAGGGTGAGCTCATGTCCCAGTCTGCTGATCTTTCGGTGTCCGACAGCCACTCCCAGCCGACCGCCGTCTCAGCCCCCGTCGCGCCGGCACGACGCGTCGCCGCGATCGACGTGGCCCGAGGCGTCGCGCTGCTCGGCATCTTCTGCGTCAACATCCACTACATGGGCCAGCCCTCGGGCACCTATTTCGATCACCACCCGCCCGCCAACGCAGACCCGTTCTCCGTCGTTGCGTGGTACCTCTACAAGACCCTCTGCGAGGGCAAGTTCTATCCCCTCTTCGCGACACTCTTTGGCGCAGGCCTTGCATTGCAGTTCACCCGCGCTTTTGACCGCGAGGCCCGAAAGGACCCGAGTTTTCCGCCGTCGCCCTGGTCGATCTGGTGGGCCCACCCGATCCGACGCCTCATCGCGCTGCTCGTCATCGGGCTTGCGCACGCGCTGCTCGTCTGGTTCGGCGACATCCTCGTCGTCTACGCGCTCCTGGGCTTTGTGATGCTCCTGCTCGTCCGGCTCTCGATCCGAGGGCTGCTGATCAGCGCCTCGCTGCTCGCCGGACTCACGGCTCTCTTTATCCTCGTCGGCGTGATCGGCGTCGCCCTCACCGGCTCGGCGCTTCCGACCGCGCCCGCAGCCACAACTTCGGAAACGACCATCGCCCGCGCCGAGACAGCCGAGGCCGCAAGCACTTCAGCCGAAACTGTCGCTCCCGACGAAGCCCCCGCGGACGCACCCAGCGAGGCGGAGGCAAAGCCGCTGGTCCTCGATGACAGTCCGCCCTTTGACCAGATCATCAACGGCTTCCGCAACGGGCAACTGACCGGCCCGTGGGATCAGGCCTATCGCGAGCTTGAGACCCGCGCCCTGCGTGACGGCCCCTATTCCCAGCTCTTCGCCGTCCGCGCGATCGGCTGGGTCATGGCCACGTTCTTCACGATCCTCAGCGGCGGCACGCTCATCCTCGCGCTCTTCTGCCTCGGCGCCATCCTCGTCAAGGCCGATCTGTTCCATCCTCGCCACGAAGCGCTGCATCGGCGGCTCAGTCTCTTCGGCCTGCTCGTGGGAATCCCGATCGCTGTTCTCGCCACCTGGGCCAAGCCCATGAGCGAGTCGCAGGCCTGGGCCGCGCTCGTCTACTACGTCGGATTCGTCTTCGGCGGTCCGCTGCTCACCATGGGCTATCTCTTCACCATCGTCCGCTGGTCGCACTCCGGTTTCGCCTCCGGCATCGCGCGACTCTTCGCCGACGCCGGACGCATGGCCCTGACCACGTACCTTCTCTGCTCGATCCTCGGCACCGCCGTCTTCTACTACTGGGGGCTTGGCTGGTTCGGGCAGACCACGACCATCGAGCAGTTCGGAATCCTCGTGATCATCTTCGCCGGCGTGGTCCTCTTTGCCCGTCTGTGGCTCGGTCGCTTTGCCTTCGGCCCCGCCGAGTGGATCTGGCGCACGGTGACCTACCTCCGCCCGCAGCCCCTGCGCAAGGGGGCCGGTCTGGACGAGTGATCGCGCGTCCGTACGCTTGAGCGATGCGTTCGCGTTGCGACATCGCGGTGATCGGCGCCGGTGCCGCCGGCCTCTTCGCCGCCATCTGGGCCGGTCGCACGATCCATGCCCTGGCGAGCCCCGAGCGTAAGCGAGTGGGTTCCGTCCTCGCTCTCGACGGAGCCACCAAGCTCGGTGCGAAGATTCTGGTTGCCGGCGGCGGACGCTGCAACGTCACCCACCACGCGGTCGATGAGTCCGCCTACGCCGGCAGCAGCCGCAACGCGATCAAGAAGGTTCTCCGCCGCTTCGACGTGCCGCAGACGGTCCAGTTCTTCCGCGAGCGTGGCGTCGAACTGAAGCGCGAAGACACGGGGAAACTCTTCCCGACCACCGACGACGCCCACACCGTTCTCGACGCGCTGCTCGCGGCCGCGGGCGACGCCGGCGCCTCGCTTCTCACCGCGCACAGAGTCGCATCTGTGCGCACAAGCGGGGATCTGTTCCTCGTGGAACATGCACGCGGCGAGTTGCTCGCGCGCCGCGTCATCCTCGCCACCGGGGGGAAGAGCCTGCCCAAGACCGGCTCCGACGGGCACGGCCACGAAATCGCCAAGTCGCTCGGCCACTCGATCACCCCGCGTGTCTTCCCCGCGCTTGTGCCGCTGACAATCCCCAAGGACCACTGGCTCACGACTCTCAGCGGCGTCACGCTCCCCGCGACACTTGAGCTCCGCGCGAAGTCCGGCAAGAGGCTGCAGTCGTTCACCAACTCGACGCTCATCGCCCACTTCGGTCTCAGCGGGCCCAGCGTGCTCGATATGAGCCGCTACTACACGGCGGAAAAGCTCGACAACCCGCATGACCCCCCGCGGCTGGTGATGAACTGGATACCCGGCGAATCCCTCGACGCGCTCGACGCGTTCCTCGCCGCCGAGGGGCGCCGCGGCGGCACAACCCTGCGTCGCTCGCTGGAAGGCAAGCTTCCCGAGCGCGTGCTGACGGCGCTGGCGGCAAGCGTGGGGCTGGAGCTCAACGCGTCGCTGGCGACGATGCCCAAGGACAAGCGGCGCGCGATCGCCGCCGCAATCACCGAACTGGAGCTGCCGATTTCGGGCGACCGCGGCTACCTCTTCGCCGAGGTCACAGGCGGCGGCGTGCCGCTGAGCGAGATTCAGCTCGACACGATGGAGAGCCGCGTGTGCCCGGGCCTGCACCTGTGCGGCGAGATCTGCGACGTCGACGGGCGCATCGGCGGGTTCAACTTCCAGTGGGCGTGGGCCAGCGGCTATGTCGCGGGCTGCGGCGCGGCGCAGGGACTCTCCACTACACTCGACTCGTGACTTTGCTCTGCGTTCCCATCATGGTCCACGATATCGACGCCGCCCTCGCCGACGCCGCTGCGGCGAAATCCCTCGGCGCCGACATCGTCGAGTTCCGGATCGACGAGTTCTTTGACGGCGGACACAGCGAGGCCGATCCGGGGCGGCAGACGCGCGAGATTCTGCGGCTCGTTCACGAGTCGGTGCTGCCCGCGATCGTCACATGCCGCAGCGCAAGCGAAGGCGGCGCCTACGACGGCGACGAGACGGATCGCGTCTCGCTCTACGAGCGTCTGGGGACGGCGGGAGCTTCGGGAGCAAAGGCTGAAGGCAAACCCACCCCCCTGCCCCCTCCCTCTGGGAGGGGGAGCGAGACCCCGCCGCGGTATCTGGATATCGAGCTTGCGGCGTACACGAAATCCGAGAACATCAAGCAGAAGGTGAACCTCGCCGTCGATCACAGCGGGCAGCAGCGAACGGTCTCGACGGGTCTGATCCTCTCGATGCACGACTTCCAGCAGCGCCCCGCGGATCTGTCGCGTCGCCTGCTCCTCGCCCGGCAGCAATCGGCGTCGAAGGTGACCAAGCTTGCGTTTCGCGCGCGTTCGCTGCGGGACAACCTTGAGCTCTTCGAGATTCTGACGCAGCGAGATCGGCCGACGATCGCTCTTGGCATGGGCGAGTTCGGGCTCATGAGCCGCGTGCTCGCCCCGAAGTTTGGCGGTTTTCTGACGTTTGCAAGCCTGCGGCCGACGGCGACGACCGCGCCGGGGCAGCCGACCGTGCGCGAACTGCTCGACTTGTACCGCTTCCGATCGATCAGGCCGACGACGAAGGTGTACGGCGTGATCGGTTGGCCGGTCGGGCACAGCTTGTCGCCGCTCGTTCACAACGCGGTCTTTGCGTCGATCGGATTCGACGGCGTGTACCTGCCGCTGCCGATTCCGAGCGCGGATGCGGACAACAAGGACCTGAGCGAGAGCGCCCGCGCGGAAGCGACCTACACGAACTTCAAGGCGACGCTGGGTGCGCTGATCGATGATCCGCGGCTGGACTTCAGCGGCGCGAGCGTGACGCTGCCCCACAAGGAGAATCTGGTGCGCTTCGCGCTCGAGCGGTTCAAGACCGAAGCGGGCGTGTGGTCGCTGGATGCCGTCTCGCTGCTCACCGGTTCCGCGAACTCACTGGTGATCGAGCGCGAAGCGAGCGGTGATGGATCGCGGGTGATCCGAGCGCGCGTGTTCAACACCGATGTCCCCGCGGCGGTCGGGCCGCTGCGCGAGGCGCTGGGCACGCTTGAAGGCAAGCACATCGCCGTGGTCGGGGCGGGGGGCGTTGCTCGCGGCATCGCGTTCGGCCTCGCGGTGGCGGGCGCTTCAGTCACGATCTTCGGCCGCACGCGGTCGAAGGCGGAGAGGCTGGCCTCGGAGTTGAACGGCGCGTTGAAGAAGGCTGGCGCGGGGGCCGGAAGGCCCCGCGCCGATGCCGGTGATCCGGCGGCTGCTGCGCGAGGCGCCTTGGATGCCGCGGCGATCGAGGACTTGTCCGCCTTCCGTGGCGAGGCGTTCGTGCAGTGCACCCCGGTGGGCATGAAAGGCGGCCCGGACGCGGAAGGATGCCCGATCCCGGTGGCGGCGCTGTCGGAATCCGGCAACTGTGGTGCTGGCGCCGTCGTATTGGAGACGGTGTACAACCCTCGGGAAACGCCGCTGGTGCGCGAGGCGAAACGCGTGGGCTGGCGGGTCATCGAAGGGGTGACGATGTTCGTCCGGCAGGCGGCGGAGCAGTCGAAGGCGTGGACCGGCAAAGACGCGCCGATCGAGTTGATCGAGAAAGTCCTGAGCGAGCCCCGAGCGTAAGCGAGCGGGTGGCTCGGCTTGGGGTTTGTCAGAAGACCCACTCGCTTACGCTCGGGGCTCGCGAAGACGGGGACCCACTCGCTTACGCTCGGGGCTCGTGAAGACGGGGACCCACTCGCTCACGCTCGGGGCTCGTCAAGGCGGGGGGTTCTTGGCGGAGGCGTTCTATGTTCCGCAATGAGATCTTGTATCCGCGTGGCTATTCGTGGCTGATTGTCCTCGCCGTGCTGGACGTGTTCTGCACGTACGCGATCCTGCGGCTGGGCGGCATCGAGCTCAACGTGATCGCTAATTGGTTCCTGCGGATGTTCGACCTCTACGGGCTGCTCGTGCTGAAGTTCGGCTGCGTCGCGCTTGTGCTGATGATCTGCGAGATCGTCGGGCGCATGCGAGCCGCGACGGGCACCCGCCTTGTGACGGCGGCCATCGTCATCAGCGCGTTTCCGGTGGCGGTGGGGGGCGGTCAGCTCGCGGCGGCACGGCTGGGCGTAATCCAGACCGCGTCTTCGACCGAGCTCATGACGTCGTCGCCGCGATCGTTCACCAGTTTCCGCTGATGCCGCTGCTGGCTAGGAGCGTGCGGAAAGACTCGCCAAAGACGAAATTGTGCTCGGGGAACTGCTGCCCGGACATGTTGTTGTCCAGGTGGCTGAACATCAGCTCGATGGACCCGATGGTGGTGGCGATGGTGCCTGCGGCGGAATGCTCGAGCAATTCGATCGTGCCGATGGTCGACGCGCCGACCTTCTCGAGCTGGCGGATGGTCGCCGTGTAGCGGAGCGTGTGGCCGGGCATGGCGTCGCGGTTGATCTCGAACCTGCCGATCTTGGCGAGGATGACCTTCTCGCGGAAATCCTCGGCGTGGCCGACGAGGATGCCGGCGGTCTGGGCGCAGCCCTCGATGATCAGGCTGGCGGGCATGACGGGGAGCGCGGGGCGACCGTCGGCCGCGGGGAAGTGATCGTGCAGATGCTCCTCGGCGAGGCTCACGTGCTTGACGGCGACGAGGCGCTGCCTGGGCACGAGCTCGACGACGCGATCGATCCACATCCAGCGCATGGGTTCACTTCGCCGCGAGCTTGCGCTCGACGAACGTCACGAGTGCGTCAACCGTGAAGACTTCGGCGACCTTGGCGATCTGCGGATCGGCCTCAAACTTCGAGAAGTCGGCGTGGGGCAGGCGGGCGCGGAGGGCGGCGATGCCCTTGGGCGTCACCTTGCCGTCTTTCACGAACTCGGGATCCTGCTTGACGTTTTCGGGGAAGAGTTCGCCCTGGGCGATCTTGAAGCCGAAGGTCTGCTCGAGGCGGAAGACCAGATCGAGGAAGTCGATCGACTCGGCACCCAGGTCGGCGGTGAGCCGGGAATCGGGCTTGACGTCGGATTCATCCACGGCCAGCGCGTCGACCAGGACATCGCGGACTTTCTCGAAGATCTCGGCTCGGTTCATGCGTGTCGGTTCCAGCGGCTCCCGCGGCGGAAGGCGTGGCGGGAGAGTCGTCGATCATAGCCGCGGCGAGGTGCGCTCCGGTGCGGGTTGGGCGTTCGGGATCGGGCGTTCGGGATTCGGCGATCGGGATTCGGCCATCAGGATCAGGCGCGGACCGGGCGGAGGCTGAAGCGGCCGCTGACGGCGACCTGCGGAGCGGCCGCGGCATCGGCTGATGCTGGCTTGGCGTCGAGAAGGTGGGCCTCGCCTCGAAACTCGACGGCACCCGACTCGTGCCGCTTGAGCAGTTCGACGCGTACCCGCAGCGATGCGCCGGGGCGGACAAAGGCTCCGTACTTGAGCGCTCGGGCTTCGCCAAGCACCATGGGAGTCGAGGATGGGCCGAGCAGACGGCGAGCGGCCTGCACCAGCGACTCGAGCATCATCACTCCCGGAAGAACCGGGTAGCCCGGGAAGTGATCGAGGAGATACTCCTCGGCGTTGGAGACGTGCTTGAGCGTGACGATGTGCGTGTCGCCCTGGTCGAGCACACGGTCGACGAGATCAAAGTGCATGCCCCAGCATAGAGGGCGTGCGGCTCGGGATGACAGCGCCGGGCGGGGGCGTCGATCGTCGAGGCCCGATTCGCTACGCTCCGGGCGTGGCGAGCGTGATGGACGAGGCGATCTGCATCCGCGTGTGGGACTGGTCGGAGACCAGCCAGACGGTCTCGCTTTTCACGCGCTCGCACGGCGTGGTCCGGGCGCTGGCCAAGGGCGCCAAACGCGACGATCACCGATTCTCCGGCGGGTTTGAGCTTCTGACGCGGGGCGGCGTGGGGCTCTTGCTCAAGAACACCGAATCGCTCGTGACCGTGACATCCTGGAATCTGCTCGAGATCTTTCCCCTCGCTCGACGCTCGCTCTCGGCGTTTCACGCGTCGATGGCGATGCTCGAGATCGTCGGCGAGTTTGTCCGCGACCGCGATCCGCACCCCGAGCTCTTCGATCGCCTGGGAGCCTCCGCCCGTCTGCTCGGGGGTGAGGACGCAGCGGTGCTCGCGCGGTTCGTGCTTTGCGCCCTGAGCGAAGCGGGCTATCGCCCGGAACTGCAACGCGATGTCCGGACGGGCGCTGACCTGGACGTGGAGGACGCGTCGGCGGAGTCGTTCGGATTTGATCCGCGCCTCGGAGGGTTTGTTTCCCTCCCCGCCGGGGCGGGGGGCGAGGTGTGGAAAGTGAGGCGGCAGACCCTGCGGGCGCTTCGGACAGCGGCCGAGGATCGGGCGTTGAGCCGCGACGAGAGCGTGCGGGTTTGTCGTCTGCTCGGGGCCTATGCCCGAGAACTGCTCGGCAAGCAGCTGCCGGCGCTGGATCGCGCGCTGGAAGTCCTCGTGGGGCCGTGAGATCTCCCTAGGTTGATTGGAGATGCGGGGTGCGTTGGTCGATGGCCAACGGACGGATTCGTCCGTCGTCGCGGGCAAGCAGAGCGGTCCGAGTAGGCTCATGGATCACGAACTCATCGAAGAGATCCTGTCCTGTCCGTCGCTGCCCTCGCTGCCGGCGATCGCGCTGCGCGTGGTCGAGATGACGTCGGACCCCAACGTGAAGCTGCCGGAGCTGGCGCGCGACATCCAGAACGATCAGGGGCTGGCGTCCAAGGTCCTTCGGACGGTGAACTCGTCGTTCTACGGGCTGCGGACGCGGTGCGGCACGATCAACAAGGCGCTCGTGCTGCTGGGGCTGGGGCCGGTGAAGTCGCTGGCGCTGTCGTTCTCGCTGATCGGATCGATCGGGGAGCAGGACGACGGCTTTGACTATCAGTCGTACTGGCGGCGAGGGCTGTACACGGCGGTGAGTGCGCGGATCATCGCGGATCACTTGCGCATGCCGGTGGCCGACGAGGCTTTCCTTGCGGGACTGCTGCAGGACATCGGCGTGGTCGCGATGCACCGTGCGCTTGGGTTCCGCTACAAGGAAGTGCTCGAGTCGACCGGCGGCGATCATCGCCAGCTTGTCAAGGCGGAGCTGGCGGCGCTGGAACTGCAGCATCCCGAGATCGGCGCGATGCTGGCGCAGCGCTGGAAGTTCCCCGCCGAACTGGTCATTCCGGTGCGCTACCACGAGCGTCCGACGGCGGCGCCGCAGGGTCATCACGAGATCGTGCGTCTGGTGGGGCTTGGCAACCTGGCGCACGACGCCCTGACCGACGCGGACCCGGGGCCGGCCCTGCGGAAGCTGTATCAGCGGGCGGACCAGTGGTTCGGCGTCAAGTCCGACGCGATGCAGGCGATGGTCCGACGGATCGCCGAGGGCGCCAAGGACATGTCCGCGCTGCTGAAGATCGACACGGGCGCGGCGGCGGATCCCGAGGCGATCGTGCGGGCCGCGGAAGAGAAGATGCTGAGCCTGACCTCGACGCCGGGTGCGCAGTCGCAGTCGCTCGAGAACCTGCTGGTCGATTCGTCGCAGTTTGACCCGATCACCGGCGCCTTGGGTCGCGCCGGATTCGAGCAGGCGCTGCGCAACGGGTTTGAGCACGCCCGAAACAGCGCCGAGCCTCTCACGCTCGTGCAGATCAGCGTCGACAGCCTGCGCCAGACGGCCAGCCGCGTGGGGCAGACGGCCGGAGACTCGAACGTCAACGCGACGGTGATGCTGCTGCGCAAGCACTTTGCGCCGCTGGGTGCGGCGATCTGCGTGCTGGGTCCCGATGTGTTCGCGGTGGTGCTGTACGGCTGCGGGCTCAAGGCCGCGCAGCAGGCGGCGGAGGACTTCCGGTTCTCGTTCGACCGCGCGGTGCTGACCTGGCCTTTGGGCGGCGGGGTGCTGCGTGTGTACCTGGGGGTCGCGAGCAGCGATGCTTCGATCGGGGCCACGATGGCGAGCGTGCAGGACCTGGTGATCGCCGCGACGGGCGCACTCAAGGCTGCCCGCGCGATGCCGAACGGCGGGCTGGTGGCGCACGGCGCGACGCGTGCTGCGGCCTGAAGCCTCTGGTCAATTTGCGGCGCCGGGCGTGAGCGTGCCGACGGTTGTCAGCGCGATGGGGAAGGCGGTCGCGACCTCGCGCACCTGATCGAGCGTGACGGCGTCGATGCGTGCCAGTTCGTCCTCAAGCGGGCTGTAGCGGCCGTGGCTCATCCAGTGACGTCCGAGGCGCTGCATGCGATCAGAGGGGCGCTCGCCGCCCACGGTGGCGCCGGTGCGGATCTTGTTGCGGAGTCGCTCGAGATCGTCGACGGTGATGCTGTCGACGAGGGCCGCGAGTTCGCGCTCGATGATCGTGCGGATCTCGTCGAGCCGGTCGGGATCGGCGCTGGCAAAGACGTAGTAGTCGCCCGCGCCGTCGTGCCCGTCGTAACCGCACTGCGCGTCCTCGGCGATGCCGGAATCAACCAGCGCCCAGTGGAGACGGCTGTTGTCGGGCGCGCCGAGGACCTGCGAGAGCAGGGCGGCGGCGTAGCGCCGGTCGTCGGTCGCGGCGGGAGCGGCGGACATGCCGAGCAGATACCCGCGCGAGACCTTGGAGTCGGTGAGCGTGATGGAGGCTTTGGGCGGCGGCGGAGGCGTGGTCCGGCCGGCGGGGCGGGTCGTGCGCCAGGAAGCGCAGATCGACTCGATCTGGCGGCAGGCGGCGTCGAAATCAACGCGTCCGGCGAGCGCAACGGTGGTGTTGTCGGCGGAGTAGCGGTTCTCGAAGTAGTCGCGCATCTGATCTCGCTCTAGCGCCGTGATCGTCTGCGTTGTGCCCAGCACGCGATGGCCCATCGGGTGTCCGTCGTAGCGCCGTTCCAGCACCGCTTCGTACAAGACCCAGAACGGGTTGTCCTTGTACATCGCGATCTCCTCGAGGATCACGCCCTTCTCGGTGTTGAAGTCCTCGGGACGCAGTTCCGGGCGCAGCAGCGCGCCGAGCAGCTCGATCGAGCGGGGCGTGTGCTCGGGGAGCGTGGCGGCGTAGAAGCAGGTGATCTCGTGGCTCGTGTACGCGTTGTTCTTGGCCCCGATCTCATCGAAGGCGCGGTTGAGCGCTTCGGCGTTGAGCCGTGCGTTGCCCTTGAACATCATGTGCTCAAGGAAGTGGCTCACACCCATGAGAGGCGAGGGTTCATCGCGGGCGCCGGTGCGGACGAAGAACCCTCCGGCGCAGGTGGCGGCGTCGGGGTCGATCTCGGCGAGGATCGTCAGGCCGTTGGAGAGCCGGGCGGATTGGAAGGTCAGGGGCACGCGAGCGTCCTTTCTCGAGACGTGATCTGTGGTGATGCAGACTTCCGCGACTCGGACGGGGGGATTCTTGGGCGGGATCAGCCCACATCGTCCAGACCTCGGACCGCGCGAACCAGCGAGCGGCAGACCTCGTCGGGCTTGGCCGCGGAGCAGACCGCACCGCTCACTGCGATGCCCTTGCACCCGGCCTGAACGAGCGTGCCGACGTTGGCCGTGCTGATCCCGCTGATGGCCAGGTGCGGCACGGCCGAGGTGAGCGGATCTTCGGCGTACGCGCTGATCAGCGCCGGGCCGCTGAGCGAGGGCTTGGCCTTGGTCGTCGAGGGGAACATCGGGCCAAGGCCGCAGACGTCCGCGCCGTCGTGTACCGCCTTGCGTGCCTCGTCCATGGTCGAGCAGGAGACGCCGATGCGGATGGAAGATCCGGCGATCTGGCGCAGTCCCTGCACCGCGAGATCGTGCTGGCCGACGTGGACGCCGTCGGCCCCGGCGAGCAGCGCGATGTCGGCGCGATCGTTGATGACGACGGCGGCGGCGTGCGCGTGGGCCGTTTCGACCAGCGCCCGCGCTCGGGCGAGCAGCTCGCGGTCGCCCAGCGATTTCTCGCGCAGCTGGATGCAGTCGGCCCCTCCCTCGATCGCGAGTCGTGCGACATCAAGCCAGCGGTGATGGGTGCAGAGCGACTCGGTGATGAGCACGCAGAGCGTCCATTGCGGGCCGCGTCCGCCCGCGAGGGCAAGCTCGAGGCGCTGGGCGGCGTCGTAGACGCGATAGCGCAGCGCTTCGAAGCCGGCCGCGGCTTCGGGGGCGCGAAGGAGTTTGGCGGTTTCCTCCAGCACTCGGAGGGATTCGCCGAGCCTTGAACCGGCGGCGGCGGCGAGGGCGGATTCGCTGGCGCGGGCGGCTTCGGTGGGCGTGGAGAGGCGGGTGCCGACGTCGCCCGGCGTGTCGCGCCAGGCGAGCAGGCGTGTGCGATCGACCGGGAGCGAGGAGATCCGGACCGTCAGCTCGTGGCGGATCGACTTGAACGCCGAGGCGAGCTCGGCATGGTTGAGACGGAAGCGGGCGAGGTCTTCGAGCAGGCGCAGCCCCTCTCGGGCACGGTTCGCGTTGGCATCGACGGCTCGCAGCAGGGCGGTCATCGAGCGAGGTTAGGGCGCTTGCGGGCTCCGGCCCCCGGCACGGACCGCATCGGTGCGTCACTAGACTGCTGAGCCGGGCGAGGCCCGGACAGACGAACGACGCAACGCAGGAGCGAGCGTGCCGGACCACAGCATCCGAGATTCGAGGGACGCGGGGGTGTCGCTCGACGGCAAGCGATCGCCTCGGGTGCCCCGGGGGACCGTGGTGGTCCGCCCCGACGAGGATGCTGCGCTCGACGCGTTGGCCAGCGATCTGCTCCTGCACACCATGGGGTGCGTGCGGGAGCTCGGCGATGTCCACGTGGCCTTGGCGGCGGACGTCTCGTGTGAGCGCTTCTACATGCGGCTGCTCTATGACCCGCGCTTCCGCGACGTGCCTTGGAAGCGGACGCACTTGTGGGTGGTGCAGGACGCTCCGGGAGCGTCGTCGTTCGACGTGATCGAGGAGTCGATCGTCGCACAGTCGGACATTCCGCCCGAGCAGGTGCATCGCGTGTGCGATCCGGACCCGCTGGCTTACGAGCAGGCGATCCAGGCGACGCTGCAGTGGCGCGAGAAGGGGCACGATCGGCTCGACTTCGTGCTGCTTCCGATGCTCGACGGCGCGATGAGCCACGGGCACGCGGACGTCGGCCCCAGCGCGGGGCTGGTGGCGCGTCGGGCGGATGCACGCATCGCCATGACCAGACGGCTCATCGAGGCTTCGCGATTCATCGGCGTGCTGGGCATCGGGGCGGCGAGGGCTCCGGCCTGGCGGGCGCTTGATGGTCGGGGCGCGACGAAGGACGACGCCTTGTTTCTCGGTGACCTGCGGCCTGTGGGCGGGGAACTGCGCTGGTACACCGACGCGAGCGCGTGTGACGACGCGCCGGGGCTGCCTCCGATCCCGCTGGAGGGGTGAGCCAGCGAAACGGAGCGGGCGCGGTCGGGCGGTCCGACAGCGCGGGTAAGGGTCGGGGCTGGCGATGGTGTCGGGGAGACGGGTGGAACGGACACTTCTCATGGCACGACGCGGCGATCAGAACGAGGCTCCGAAGCAGTTTTCGGTCGAGCCCAACGACCGCGTGCGTTTCCACGTGCGCTACGAGGCCTCGGACGTTCTCGTGGTGGACAAGCCGCGTGGGCTGGTCTCGACGCCCGGGCTGGGGCACGAGTCGGACTCGCTGCTTTCGGGGCTCTTTGCGCGGTTCGGGCATGCGCTGCAGAACCTGGGGAAGGCGCGGGATTTCGGGATGCTGCACCGCCTTGATCGCGAGACGAGCGGGCTGCTGATCGTCGCGCTTGGTGCGCGGGCGTACGACGCACTGCGGACCGACTTCGAAGAGCGGCGCGTTCGCAAGTTTTACCTGGCGCTCGTTGCCGGCACGCCTCGCACGCCCACGGGCGTGATTCGCAAGCCGCTGATCGAGGCGGTGGCCAGCCATCCGGTCACGGGCAAGCCGATGAAGCTGGCGAAGATCTCGTCGCGCGGCAAGGCATCGATCACGGCGTACCGCGTGCTGCTGAGCAACGCGCACGCGTCACTTTTGGAGGCCCGCGCGGTCACCGGGCGGCTGCATCAGTTGCGTGTGCATCTCGCGGCGATCGGTTGTCCGATCCTCGGCGACGGGATTTACGCGCCCGCTCCGGTCGCCGCAACCAGTTCGCGCCTGGGTCTGCATGCGCACCGGGTCGTCTTTACGCACCCGGTGCTGGGGACTCGCGTGGACGTGCGCTCGCCGATGCCCGCCGACATGGCCCGGGCGATGGAGCGCGTGAAACTCAAGCCGGAGGAGGCTCTGGCGTCGATCGAAAGGCTCTTGCGGGGGCGGGGCGCGTCGCAAGATTCTGACTCGGCCGGTGACGACCCGGCGGATGCCGCGGACGACGAGTCCGTCTGAAGCGGTCATTCGCCGTCGACCGCGTCCATGAAGCGGACGGCGACGGCGTCGGCCTGGAGCATGCCGGCGCGGGTGAGCCGCCACGCGGCCGGCTCGCGCTGGAGCAGGCCCTCGGCCTCGAGCGTCGCGGAGAGACTCTGACAGCGTTGGCGAGCGGCGGCGTCGGGGAAGGCGGCCAGCAAGGCCGCGGCGTCGAGCCCATCGGTGAGGCGCAGGCCTGTCCAGAGCGATTCGCGCAGCAGGCGGCGGGGGTCGGGTGGCTCGGGGTCGACGACGGTTGAGAGATCGCGCAGGCGAGGATCGGCGGCGTTGCTCGATTGTTCGAGATAGTCATCCAGGCGCGGCACGTTCTTGAAGCGCCAGCCCGCGACATGGCCGCTGGCGGACGGGCCGGCGCTGAGCCACTGGCCCTGGCGCCAGTAGTTGAGATTGTGACGACACTCGGCGCCGGGTCGGGCGTAGTTGCTGACCTCGTAGCGTCGCAGACCGGCGGCGGCGAGGTGATCCAGCGTGAGGTCGTACATCTCGACCTCCAGATCTTCGTCGGCGGGTTCGAACTCGCGGCGCTTCAGGCGCGCGAACATAGCGGTGTTCGGCTCGTAGGTGAGGTTGTAGCAGGAAAGGTGTTCGGTCTCGAGGGCGAGGGCGGCGTCGAGATCGGCCTTCCAGTCGTCGAGGGTCTGGCCGGGGATGCCGAAGATCAGATCGATGGAGCGTCGATGGATGCCGGCGTCGCGGGCCATGTCGAGCGCGGTGCGAACGGCGGCGGGGCGGTGGAGTCGCTCGAGTGTCTGGAGGTGACGCGAGTGGAAGGACTGGGCGCCCATGCTGAGGCGGTTGACGCCGCCGCTGCGGAGAACGCTGAGCAGTTCGGGCGTGACCGACTCGGGATTGCACTCGACGGTGAACTCGGCGCGGCCGTCGGCGAGCAGGCTGAGGTCGAAGCGTTCGTGCAGCGTCGCGAGCAGCGCTCTCCAGAGATCGACTCGGAGCAGAGAGGGTGTGCCTCCGCCGACGAAGATGCTGTCGATCGGTGCGCGGTCCGAGAAGAGGGAAAGAGCCTTGAGTTCACGGACTAAACGGAGCACGAACGCCTGCTGACGGTCCTGCGTGTCGACGAAGGAGTAGAAGTCGCAGTAGTGGCATTTGTGGCTGCAGAAGGGAACATGGATGTACAGGGCACGAACAGACTCGAGGGGGCTGTGTGCATCGAAAGTCGCGAGGGGGTGTGACGCGGCCCCCAGTCGCCCCGCGCCGGATTGCACCGGCAAAGGGAGGCTGATACCCTCCGAGGAGTTGGCTGATCGAGACGCGTTCATGTTCAGGGACGGCTCGGGAAAGAGCGGGCTCGCGACCCGGAAGGCCGGGGCATCGTGGTCCGCGGGCGGCGAGTGCAACGACGAGAGACACTTGCGTACGAAAGGATAGTCGACTTTGGAAATCTCTCTGATCCTTGTGACGCGCGAAGGTGCTCAGCGTGAGATCCCGCTGAAGAAGTCGCATGTGGTGATCGGGCGTCAGAGCGACTGCCAGATCCGCCTGCCCGACGCCGGCGTCTCGCGCCAGCACTGCGAACTGCTCCTGGATTCCGGACGCCCGGTGCTTAAGGACCTGGGCTCGAGCAACGGCACCCATGTCAATCGCCAGCGGATCTCGCAGGCAGAGCTCTCGGCGGGTGACGTACTCACGATCGGGCCGTTCGTCTTTGTCGTGCGCATCGACGGCAACCCCGCCTCGGTCGATACGGAGGAGGCTCTGGAAGACGGCACACTTTCGCCGCCCTCCACTTTGCCCGCGTCGGCCAAGGCCGCACCGGCGAAGGGACCAGCCGCGGCAAGCCCGGCACGCCCACCCCTCGCGGGCTCGGGTGATCCGGACGACAGCGACGAGTTCGACTTCGACTTCCTCGACGAGAAGGACGAGCCCAAACTCTGAGCAGACCTTGAGCAGGGGCCGGCACGCGCCCGCAGCGTAAGGCATGAGACTCCGACGGACGTCAGCGTCCGGGGCGTGTGGTGCGTTGTGCTACGACCTGATGCCGCCACGGCTTGAGCGGGCGACGGAACCCGTGCGCGGGATTCAGGCGGCGGGGGCGCTGGGCTTTTGCTGCTGACCGTTCGACTCGCGCGCCGGGGGGACGCGGAGATTGGTGCCACAGGTCTTGCACCGCACGGTCTTCCCGCGCGTGTTGGAGGGGACCGCGAGGACCTTGCGGCAGGTCAGATTGGGGCACATGATGCGGACGGTCTCTTCGGGCATCACTCCGCTCCGGACGGTGTCGGTCGGAGAGAGCATCGGACAGTCCGGGTCTGGACTTGGGCGTTGTGCCTGGGCAGATGCGGGGGAGGGCGAGTCTGTAGGGGCTGGGCGAGAGTGGTCGGCTTCGACTATCGTCGGAGGTCTCTTGGGCTGGTTGCGACCCGGGGAGGCACGCAGGAGCGCGGAATGTCCGAGAACCAGTCGAAGTGCTGCGGCGTTGTGGGCCTCCAGTGGGGGGACGAGGGCAAAGGCAAGGTCGTGGACCTGCTGGCTGCCGAGCATGACGCGGTGGTGCGATACAACGGCGGGGCCAACGCTGGGCACAGCGTGGTGGTCCGGGGCGAGCGGTTTAGTCTGCACCTGATCCCGTCGGGGATTCTGTATCCGAGCAAACTGGCGGTGATCGGCAACGGGGTGGTGCTGGATCCGGACAAACTGCTCGAAGAGATCGACGGGCTCAAGGCTCGGGGCGTGGATGTCTCGGGGCTGGTGGTCTCGGACCGCGCGCACGTGGTGATGCCGTATCACAAGTTTGAGGACGCCGCCCGAGAGGAAGCGCTCAAGAGCGCGCGTCTGCAGCGAGCCAGCGAAGGCGGGAGCGAGAGCGGGGGCGTCTCGGAGATCGGGACGACACGCCGCGGCATCGGGCCCGCGTACGCGGAGAAAGTGCATCGCTCCGGCGCGGTGCGGGTGCGGGATCTTCTCTCGCCGGCGATGCTGAGCGAGCGGATCTCGGCGGCGATTGAGACAAAGCGGTCGTTGCCCGGGTCGGCGGGAGACGCGGCGTTTGACGCCGAGCGAGTGACGGCGTGGGCGCTGGAGGTGGGCGAGGCGCTTCGCCCGATGGTGCGTGACACGGTGTATCTGCTCAACGGGATGGTGGCTTCGGGAAAGCGCGTGCTGTTCGAATCGGCGAACGGGACGCTGCTTGACGTGGATCACGGGACGTACCCGTTCGTGACGGGCTCGTCGTGCGCGATCGCGGGCGTGGGGACCGGGAGCGGGGTGCCGGTGCAGCGGGTGGGGCGGGTGATCGGGGTCATGAAGGCGTATTCGACGCGGGTGGGAGCGGGCCCGCTTCCGACGGAGCTCGCCGGTCCGGGGCCGGAGGGGGCGATCGGCGATCGCATCCGGACCCGCGGGCGCGAGTTTGGCACGACGACGGGCAGGCCGCGGCGTGTGGGGTGGCTTGATCTGGTGGCGGTGAAGTACTCGGCGATGATCAACGGCGCGACAGGGCTGGCGCTCACGATGCTCGACGTTCTTGCGGGGATGGAGACGATCCGCGTCTGCACGGGCTACGGAGCGGCTGGCGGTGCGGGTGCGGGTGCGGGTGGTGGGGGTGGAGTGAGCGAGCGTTTCGTGCCTGACGCGGAGGGGCTGGGCAAAGTGGAGCCGCGGTACACCGATCTGCCTGGGTTTGGGTCGGAGATCGGCGCGTGTCGTGCGCGTGCGGACCTGCCGCGTGAGGCTCGGGCGTATGTGGAGTTCATCGAATCGCAGGTCGGTTTGCCGGTCGAGCTCCTGAGCGTGGGGCCGGGTCGGGAGCAGACGATCGTGCGAGCGTGAACGGGCGGGCGACCTCGCGTCTGAGCGAGTATCGTTGACCGCGTGGATCAGGCGACGACGCAGGACGGTTGGAGAACGGATCCCGACGTGCATGCGCGCGTCGCGGCGATGCGTGCGCTGCATGCACCCGCGGATCCGCAGCGGTATCTGCCCGACGTCGATCCGAGGCGGATTCCTCGCCACATCGCGGTCATCATGGACGGGAACGGTCGCTGGGCCCAGCAGAGAGGCTTTCCGCGAATCTTCGGGCATCGCAACGGCGCGAGGTCGCTGCGCGAGACGATCGAAGAGGCCGGACGTCTCGGCGTGGAGGCGATGACCTTCTACTCGTTCAGCCTCGAAAACTGGCGGCGGCCGGCCGATGAGGTGCAGGCCCTGATGGCGCTCTGCATCGCCTACTGCGACGGCGAGCGCGAGGCGCTGCGCCGCGACAACATCCGTTTCCGGTGGATCGGCCGGCGCGAGGGGCTGCCGGCGGAGGTGCTCGGCGCGCTCGACTCGGTGGTGGAGGCCACCCGCGACTGTCGCGGGCCCACGCTCTGCGTCGCGGTGAACTACGGCGCGCGGGCGGAGATCGCCGACGCGGCCCGTGCCGTGGCGCGCGAGGTGGCGGCGGGGCGGCTCGCTCCGGAGGATGTGGACGAGCGAGCGGTGGCGGCGCGGCTGTATGCGCCGGACCTGCCCGATCCCGATCTGCTCATCCGCACCGCGGGCGAGATGCGCGTGAGCAACTATCTCCTCTGGCAGATTTCCTACGCCGAGTTGTACGTCACGGACGTTCTGTGGCCGGACTTTGGCGCTTCGGATCTGCACGCGGCGGTGCGGGCGTTTGCATCCCGGTCGCGTCGGTTCGGCGGACTGGGCGGGCAGAGCGGGGAGCAGTCGGCGACGGGGGGAGTGGGGGCCGGCGGGCATGCGTGATCGCCTGCTCATCGGACCGGTGATGATTCTGCTGCTCCTGGCGGGCTTGTGGCTCGACGAGGCGCTGGCTCGGACCGCAACGCCGGACTGGATCCGTGCGATCGGCTATCCGCGCGAGACGTTGCCCCCGGGGCTGGTGCTCTTTGTGGTCATGGCAGGCTTGTGCGTGCTGGCGTCGCGCGAGCTCGCGCGGATTCTCAACGACAAGGCAATCGACGCTTCGCGCCGGATCACGACCGTCGCGGCGATCTTCGGCTTGGCCGTCTCGTGCCTGATCCCCCGCACGTGGGACGCGGCGACGGGCGGGCTGATCGTGAGCTCGGCGGCGGTGGTCGTGCTGGTGATCGCGCTGCGGTTTTATTCGCGTCATCGCAACACCGAGGGCGTGATCGCAGCGGCGGGCGGCGCGGTGCTGGCCTTTGTCTACCTCGGGCTGATGTTCGGCTTTGTGCTGGCCATCCGGCGCGAGCACAGCGCGTGGATGCTGGCGTGGATGCTGCTGGTGGTGAAGTCGTGCGACATCGGCGCGTATTTCACGGGCCGCGCGATCGGCCGACACAAACTGATCCTGTGGCTGAGCCCGGGCAAGACGTGGGAGGGATTGTGGGGCGGGGTCGTGCTGGCGAGCGTCGTCGGCGCGGTTTGTCTCCCGTTCGTTGCCGAGCGGGAGAGCGATCGTCTGTTTGGGTCGCTCGTGATTGCGGGGGCGTTGAGCGGGCTGCTGTTCGGGTTGCTTGGACAGGTGGGCGACCTGCTGATGAGTTTGCTGAAGCGTGATGCGGGGATCAAGGACTCGGGGCGTTCGATTCCCGGATTCGGAGGGGTGTTGGACGTGCTCGACTCGCCGCTGCTGGTGGCGCCGGTGGCGTATTGGTGGCTCCGTTTGCTTCTGGTTCCGTAGCGAGGCGGCCGGGGGCCTTGCGGACACGGCTATACTGCGACTCGGGGCGATGGAGTCCTTATGAGCGTCACGGCCAAGCTGCTGAGCGTGTTCAAGGTTGACAAGCAGTTTCGCGGGCTTCGCTCCCGCCTGAGCGCGGCGGAGAAGTTCCTCGCCGAGCAGGTTCGGCAGATCGAACAACTCGACGCCCGCAAGACCACGCTTGAGACGCAGTGCAAGCAGGTGGGGGCCGCGGCCTCGAACTTCGAGGGCGAGGTCAAGCGTCTGGACGCGCGGATGGAAACGCTGCGGACGCAGATGAACTCTGCCCAGACCAACAAGGAATACAAGGCTTTCCTCACCGAGGTCAACACGCTCAAGGCCGAGCGGGACCGGCAGGAGACGCTGGCTCTTGAGCAGATGGGACGCGTCGAGGACCTCAAGCGTCAGATCGACGAGATCGCCAAGCAGAAGGTCGAGCGCGAGCGTGTGAGGGGCGTGGCGCAGACCGAGCGGGATCAGCGGGCCGCCGAGATCCGCGATCAACTCGAATCGCTCGACAAACAGCGACGCGAACTCGCGGCCGACATCCCCGCCGATGCGATCTCGATCTTCGAGCGACTGATCGAGACCCGCGGCGACGAAGCGATGGCGCCGATCGAGGAAGTCGATCGCAAGCGTCACGAGTATCACTGCAATTCGTGCATGATGGCGCTGCCCATCGAGGCGGTCAACGGGCTGCTGGTTTCGGGCAAGCTGACGCGATGCTCCTCGTGCCAGTGCATTCTCTACATCGACGAGACGCTGGCCAAGTCGATGCGCGAGCCGGCCGGCAAGCGGTAAGTCGCGGGAGATTTGGGCGTGGCGTTGTTCGGTCCCGATCCAGCCGTGATCCGTCGTCTTGATCGTCTCGAGCGCAAGCTCGACGCGCTCTTGGAGCGTGCGGGCGTTCGCGTGCCCGAGCCTGAACACGCCGACGTGCGAGACTTGGCCAAGTCCGGTCGCAAGATCGAGGCGATCAAGCTGTATCGCGAGCGCACCGGCTGTGGACTTGCTGAGGCCAAGTCGTTTGTGGATGCGCTCTGACCGGTCGTGCAGCGAGCGGCGTGCCCACTCAGCCGGCCGGATCAAAGAGCGACTCGCCTTGCCAGGCGACGCCGAGGTGCTCGCATGCGGCCTTGGTGAGCTGGCGTCCGCGCCGGGTGCGTGCGAGGAAGCCGATCTGGAGCAGATACGGCTCGACCACGTCTTCGAGCGTTCCCGCGTCCTCGTTCATGGTGGCGGCAATCGCCTCAAGCCCGGCGGGTCCTCCGGCGTAGGTGGAGGCGATCGTGCGCAGGTAGGCGCGGTCAAGATCATCGAGGCCGAGCGGGTCCACGCCTTCGAGAGCCAGCGCATCGTGAACCGTGGAGGGGCGGATGATGCCGTCGCCTCGCACCGTGGCGAAATCGCGGATGCGGCGCAGAAGGCGGTTGGCGATGCGCGGTGTGCCGCGGGATCGGGCGGCGATGAGATCGAGAGACTCGGGGGACTCGACGCGGAGCGACATGAGACCTGCGCTTCGACGAAGGATGCGCACGATCTCGTCCGGGCTGTAGAAGCGCAGGTGGTGGGTCAGGCCGAAGCGCGAGCGCAGGGGGCCTGAGATGAGCCCGGCGCGGGTGGTGGCGGCGACGAGTGTGAAGGGCTTGCAGCGGATCTGGACGGTGCGGGCGGAAAGGCCGCTATCGACGGGCACGTCGATGCGGTAGTCCTCCATGGCGGGGTAGACAAACTCCTCGACACTGGCGGGCAGGCGATGGACCTCGTCGATGAACAGAACATCACGCTCGCGCAGGCTGGTGAGGGCCGCGACGAGATCAGTGCCCTTGCTCAGCACCGGGCCGCTGGTCACGTGGACGTTGGTCCCCATCTCTCCCGCGATCAGGTGCGCGAGCGTGGTCTTGCCCAGGCCCGGCGGGCCGTGAAAGAGCGCGTGCTCGCAGGGCTCGTTGCGGCTGCGGGCGGCCTGGATGGCGATGCGCAGCCGCTCGACCAGTTCGTCCTGGCCCACGTACTGGTCCAGCGTCGTCGGACGCAGCGCCCAGTTGCGCTGCTCCTCGGCTGTGCCGGATGCGGCGGCGGAGATGAGTCGGTCGGTGGCCATACGGAAGAATCAGTCCCTGCGGACTAGTCGAGCGGGAGACCCTTGGACTTCCAGAGGCGGGCGAGCTGATCGAGTCTGGTGGGCTCGACGCGCGTGGAGCCGGCGAGCGTGGCGAAGAGCAGCGTGCCGTCGGCCTTGATGGTGGCGACCTGCGGCGTTCCCCCCTCGCCGACGCGCGTGGTGATGCGGAAGATGCCCGGACGGTCCTTGAGCTCCTCGACGCTGTCTCGGCGGATGTCGATCAGTTCGGACTCGGACGAGTAGCTCTGGAACGCGAAGTCGGCTGTGAGGCGTGATTGCACGAGCAGGCGATTGAGCAACAGCGCTTCGACCCGCGAGAGATAGCCGCGCTCGGGCAGGACGAGGGTGCGTGGCTGTCCGGGACCCTTGCGGACGGTGAGGCGATTGCCCAGACGATGGCCGATCTCGACGTTGGTGGTATCGCTGGTGCCTTGGCGGACGCGTGTGCTCAGCGTCCAGCTTTCCTCGGACCGATCGAGGCTGAGGAAGAAGACGCCCTGCGAATCGGTGAGGATTTCGTTGTTGTCGCCGAGCAGGCCGCGGAAGTCGATCTGGATGAGCACGCCCTCGTCGCGGTCAGCACCTTGGAAGGACTCGGGCTTGCGGGCGGGATCGATCTGGCCGCGCTGGCCGATCCAAGCCTTGATGCGCCGGTAGCCGACTTCGCGTGCGTCGGTGTCGGCACCGGTCTTGGCGGGGACGTACAAGCGCCACCAGACTTCGGGCTGCTCACTGACGACGCGACGCAGCGTGGCCTCGTCGATCGTCTCGAGGAACTTCGCGCCCGCCTCAAGCAGCGCGAGCTGCGAGGCCTCGATGAGCCCGGAGTTGGCGAAGGTCGCGGAGGCGATAGTCGCCTCAAGCTCGGGCTTGACCCGCTCGAGTGACGCCTCCGGGAACGTCGCCTCAAACGTCGCGAAACGACCCGGACCGACCTGGATGAACGTGAGGGCGTAGACGAGGCGATCGGCGGCATCCTTTCCGGGTCCCAGGATGTAGATGCGGTCTGCCTTGTTGCCGTTGAGGATCAGGTTGCTCGTGCGCTCGAGGAGGACGGAGCCGGACTTGGCGACCTCGCCGACCGTGAAGGTGTCCTGCCCGAGCTGCGAGCGCAGGTTGGCTTCGGCGACCTGCTCGACGGTGAGCGATTGATCGCCGCTCTGCAGCACGCGGGCCGCGGCCACCCAGCGCTTGTCGGGCCCGAGCAGCTCAAGTGCCGCCTGGTTGCCGATGCTGGTCGAAGTGGCCTCGGCGCCCTTGGGCAGGGAGATCGTGAGGCCCATGCTCTCGATGCGGAAAGGCTTGGGCTCGAACTCGACAGCGCCGATCGTGGGCTGGCCGCCGGCGCGGGGACTGATCGGCTCCGCGGCTGTGGATGCGGCCGCCAGAGTGAGCGATCCGGCGAAGAAAGCGAGCAGCATCGTGCGAGACGAGGCGGGAATGGTGCGACGCGACATGCGTTCCTCCGTGGCGGCTGCGTTCATGGACCCGTCGGGCGGCTTTGGACCGGCGCGGTCAGCGTGCCGGTGGACTGGCCGCATGCAAGCGGAGCCGCGGGCGTCCTGCTCTCATCCGTGAGAGAAAGGAAAGAGACCGGGCAAGGCTGGGTACACCGTGCGATTGACCCGGCCGAGCACAAGCCTAGACGGGGCGTGCTCCCGGACGCGAGAAACAGTCGGGGAAATGTCCGGGTATGGAGCACGCTCCGAATCATCGGCACCGGCGCGGTTGGCGGCTGAGGAATCGGGGGTGGGGGAGGAAGGTGAGGGGAGGGGGAGTGAGTGGGGGTGGGTGGGGGGGAGTGGGGGGCGGTGGCAGTTGGGCTCGTGGGTGGGAGTGGGGTGTGCGGATTGACTCCACGCGGCTGCACGCTACGCTTGCAGGCTCTACGCGATTGGGTGATCTGGCCGGGGGCGAGCGTTGGACGCCGCCTCTTGGGTATGACGCCCTCCCGTGTCGAGCGAGCGGCCTGGGTATCGAATCATTTCCTTTGCTACGCGGAGTTCACAGTTCATGACCGGCGGCAAGATCCGAATTCGCATGGAGGCCTACGACCACATCGCTCTCGACGCCTCCGCCAAGGAGATCGTCGAGCACGCCAAGCGGACGAACGCGAAGGTCGCGGGCCCGGTGCCGCTGCCCACGCGCATCGAGCGCTACACGGTGCTGCGTTCGCCCTTCATTGACAAGAAGAGCCGCGAGCAGTTCGAGATCCGCACGCATAAGCGAATCATCGACATCATCGAGCCCAACGCGCGCACCGTCGAGGCTCTGAACCGGCTCGTGGTTCCCGCCGGCGTGTTCATCAAGATCAAGGCGTAAGTGAGTGACCAAGGCCCGCGTGCGCGGGCTTTTTTCGTGCCCTTGCGAGAGATCGCGGGGGCGACCGCCGCGACGCTCCCCGATGGAGGAGCCTCTCCGGTGCCGCGAGCGGGGCTGTCCCGAGACGCGGAAAGCACGGGTGGGCATTGAAAGGGCTGTTCCATGGCACTGTCTCTTCTGGGTCGCAAAGTCGGCATGACGCGTGTCTATACGGACAAGGGCGTGAACGTGCCGGTGACGGTTCTGTCGGTCGGGCCGTGCGTGGTGACGCAGGTTCGGACCAAGGACAAGGACGGGTACACGGCGGTGCAGATCGGCTTTGAGGAGATTCTTCCTCGCCGTTCGACCATGCCGCTGATCGGCCACGACGCCAAGGCCGGCGTGGGCCCGCAGCGCGTGCACCGCGAGTTCCTCGTGAACGAAAAGGATGCGGCGAACTACGCCGTGGGCCAGGTGCTCACGGTGAAGGATCTCGCCGGCCAGCTCTACGTCGACGTGATCGGCACGAGCAAGGGCAAGGGCTTCCAGGGCACGATGAAGCGCTGGAACTTCAAGGGTCAGTACGCGTCGCACGGCACCGAACGCAAGCACCGCTCACCGGGCTCGATCGGCTCGCTCTGCTCCAACCGCGGCTTCGGCGGCGGTCTGGCCAAGGGCAAGAAGATGGCCGGCCACATGGGCGACGTGCGCACGACCAACCGCTCGCTTGATGTGGTCCGTGTCGATGAGGCGAACAACCTGATGCTCGTGAAGGGCTCGGTCCCGGGCGCCAACACGGGCATCGTCGAGATCCGTCCGGCCATCCGTCTGTATCGCAGCAAGGCCAAGAAGGTGGCGGCGGCGGGCAAGTGATCGATCCCTCAAGGCCTCTGAAAACCAGAGGCTGAGAAGGGGAGACGGGTGGATGGGCTGGGAATCGCTCGGTTTGCGAGGTCATGCGCCTTGCTTCGGAGCGAGTGGGCGGGAATAATCACGACCCTGCACTGGCGCGGATGGCCGCGGCAGGGGCGTGAAGAAGAGGTTTCGCCGCCGGTCTCTCCAAGGCAGGGGTCGGCGGGTTCGGAAGGTCCGGAGCGTGCTGAACGCCGAGGAAACCGCCGGACAACGACAAAGAAGGGTGCAGAGGTTCGCAAAGCCTCACACCCGGACGGCCGAGTCGATTCTGAGCCGACCCCCACGCGTAAGCGTGCTCCCTTGGAGGGAACAGGAGGCGGACGGATAGGCGAGTGAGTGCCGGCATCGCCCGCGACGAATCGCGGACGGACCGGTGAGGCGTCAGGACGAGGTAGCGACAGATGGATGTCCCCGTCTTCAATATGCAGGGCCAGCAGGTCGGAAAGCTGGCAATCGATGAGAACTCCCTGGGCGGAGAGATCAACGCCGCGCTGATCAAGCAGGCGTATGTGCGCTATCACTCGAACCTTCGTCAGGGTTCGGCTCGCACGAAGAACCGCCACGAGGTCGAGGGCTCGACGAAGAAGATGTACAAGCAGAAGGGGACCGGCAACGCCCGTCACGGTGACCGCAAGGTCAACCTGATGAAGGGCGGCGGCCACGGTCACTCGAAGAAGAAGACGCGCGAGGACTTCCGCCTCGACATGCCCAAGAAGATGCGTCGCAAGGCCAACCGCAACGCGCTGCTCGCCAAGCTGGTGGACAACGAAGTGCGCGTGGTCGATTCGATCTCGATGTCGCAGCCCAAGACCAGCGCCTTCGCTGACTTCCTGAGCGCGATCAAGGTGGACAAGTCGGCCCTCGTGGCCCTCGGCGGCGAGCACGCGGAGACGATCAACGCCCGCAAGTCGGCGCGGAACATCGACGGCGTGTCGCTCGTGTCGGCGACGGATCTCAACGCGTTCAACATGCTGAACCACCGTTACCTGGTGATCACCAAGGCGGCGCTCGAGTCGTGGCTGACGGGCCCCTCGTCGCAGACCGGCAAGGACGCGAAGGTGTCGCCCAAGGGCGCGGCGCCGGCCGCGGCGGCTGAGAAGCCGGCGAAGGTGGCGAAGACCAAGAAGACGGAGGCCAAGTAATGCCAGCCAACGTTGCTGCTCATCACATCATCAAGAGGCCGCTGGTCACCGAGAAGGGGACCTTCGCGATGAACGAGCTTGGGAAGTACTCGTTCCTCGTGGACGTCCGCGCGACCAAGACCGAGATCAAGAACGCGGTGCAGGAAATCTACAAGGTCCAGGTCGTGGGCGTGAACACGGTCACGAGCAAGGGCAAGTTCCGCGCCACGAAGTTCGGTGTCCGCCAGGAGCCGACGACCAAGCGTGCCATCGTGTCGCTCAAGGAAGGTCAGTCGATCGAGCTGTTCTGAGGCGAGGCGAGATCGTCGCCCCGTGAGAGGATCCAGGAGCTGAATCATGCCGATTCGCATCTACAACAAGACCAGCGCCGGCCGCCGCTTCGCGTCGGTGAACATGCACGCTGAGGTGACCAAGAAGCGCCCTGAGAAGTCGCTCCTGGCCCCGATCAGCAAGTCGGGCGGGCGCAACAACCAGGGCGTGATCACTTCGCGCGGCATCGGCGGCGGCGCCAAGCGGAACTATCGCCTGATCGACTTCAAGCGCAAGGACCGTGCGGGCGTCGAGGGGACGGTGGTGGGCGTCGAGTACGACCCCAACCGTTCGTGCCACATCGCCCTGGTGCGGTATGCCGACAACGTGAAGCGGTACATCATCGCTCCGGCCGGCATCAAGGACGGCCAGCAGGTCCTGACGTCGGTTGACGGCGCGGTCGAGCCGACCGTCGGCAACGCGATGCCCCTGGCGTTCATCCCGACCGGACTGGAAGTCCACTGCGTGGAGCTGGTGCCCGGCAAGGGCGCTCAGATGTGCCGCGGCGCCGGGACCTTCGCGCGTCTGTCGAACAAAGAAGGCGCGTACGCCACGCTGGTGCTGCCTTCGGGCGAAGTGCGGCGTGTTCCGCTGACGTGCATGGCGACGATCGGCCAGGTCGGCAACGGCGATCACCGCCTGCGTCGCCTTGGCAAGGCGGGCCTGACGCGTCTGTTGGGTCGTCGGCCGATCACCCGCGGCATCGCAAAGAGCCACCATGCCCACCCGCTGGGCGGCGGCTCGGGTCGTTCGAAGGGTAACCGTCCGCCGTGCGGACCGACGGGCGTCCTCGCCAAGGGCGGCCCGACGCGCAACAAGAAGAAGCACTCGACCAAGTTGATCATCCGTCGGCGCGTGAGCACGCGTTACGGCCAGTTGAAGTAAGCACAGATCGGGAACGCGCCAGGGCAAGACGAGTCGAAAGCCACAGGAAGAACCCCATGGGTCGCAGTCTCAAGAAAGGTCCGTACGTCGACGAGAAGATCTTCCGCAAGGTGGAGATTCTCAATCAGTCGCGCAAGAAGGAGCCCATCAAGACGTGGGCCCGTCGCTGCACGATCGTCCCCGAGTTCGTGGGACACACGTTCAAGGTGCACAACGGTCGCATCTTCATGGACGTGTTCGTGACCGAGGACATGGTCGGCCACAAGCTGGGCGAGTTCTCCAGCAGCCGCACCTTCCGCGGGCACACCAACAAGAAGGAAGGCGTGGAAGGTGGCGAGAAGGGCGCAGCGCCCGCGTCGAAGGGCTGATCCCGTCCCCGGCTGATCGCGGCCGGCTGAGCCCGGCGGGATCACCCGCAGCGGGTTGGCGGGCCGGAAGAGTGGGCGAAGGCAACGTGTGCAATCCCTGAGGAGTCGGCAGTGAAACTCAGAGCAGAACAGATCGAGAATTTGGCCGCGGCGCGCAAGATGACGCGCGAGCAGCTCGCTCAGGCGATCGAGCGCGACGGCCTCAAGGGCGAGCGGGCTCTGACCGCTCTGGGCAACTGGATGCGTGGGAGCAATCACCCGCGTGCCCGCGCCACGGACATCGCCAAGCTCGCCGCCGCCTTGGGCGTGCGCAGCAAGGACATCGCGACGTTCACCAGCCAGGTCAACTTCCATCGCGGCTCGCCCCGCAAGGTCGGCCTGATTGTCGATCTGGTGCGCGGCAAGCCGGTGGAGGAGGCGCTGAACATGCTGACCTTCACCACCAAGCGTGCGGCGGTCAACGTGAAGAAGTGCCTGGCGGCGGCGATCGCCGACGCCGAGCAGAACGACGCCGACGTGACCAACCTGGTCGTCAGCGAGGCACGGGTCGACGACGCCCCGCGCATCAAGCGGTTCAATCAGAAGGACCGCGGTCGGGCTCATCAGATCCTCAAGCGTCTCAGCCACATCACCGTCAGCGTTCAGGAGCGCGCCTAAGCGCGGCGTTCAGCATGGGACAGAAGACCAATCCATTCGGGTTCCGTCTCGGCATCACCGAGGCCCACAAGAGCCGCTGGTACGCCCCTAAGGCGCTCTACGGCGAGCTGCTCGTGGAGGATCAGAAGATCCGCAACTACCTCGACAAGCGGCTGAACCGCAAGCCCCCGTACGCGGCGGTGAGCGACATCCACATCGAGCGCACGCGCGAGGAGCTCAAGGTCATCATCAAGACCGCGCGTCCCGGGCTGGTGATCGGCCCCAAGGGCGCCGAGGTCGAGCGCATGACCGAGGAACTCCAGTACATGACCGGCCGCAAGGTCGCGATCTCGATCCTCGAGATCCGCAACCCCGACGTCGAGGCGAAGTTGATCGCCGAGGCGGTGGCGGAGCAGCTGGTGAAGCGTGCGTCGTTCCGTCGCGTGGTGAAGATGCGCTGCGATGCGGCGATGCAGGCGGGCGCCAAGGGCGTGCGCGTGCAGATCAGCGGTCGCCTGGGCGGGGCTGAACTGAGCCGCGTCATGGCGATGCGTCTGGGCTCGCTCCCGCTCTCGACTCTGCAGGCGCACATCGAGTACGGCACGGCGGAGGCGATGACGACCTACGGCGTGATCGGCGTGAAGGTGTGGGTCTACAAGGGCATGTACACGACGGAGCGGACGGAGGAAGAGTCCGACGCGGCGGGTGGCCGCGCCCGCGCCCGCGGTCGTCGCTGATCGGTGTCTGGATATTCGCTTTTCGACGTTCGTCTTTCGGTTTGTCCTGATCTGAACTCGGAGTCTCGCTCATGGCGTTGATGCCAAAGAGAGTCAAGTACCGCAAGGAGATGCGTCGCGTCCGCGATCGCAAGGCCACCAAGGGCAACTACGTTGCCTACGGCGACTACGGCCTGCAGTCGATGGAGGGCGCGTGGCTCCCGGGCAACGTGATCGAGGCCGGTCGCGTCGCCGCCCAGCACTTCCTCAAGCGCGAGGGCAAGCTGTTCATCCGCGTCTTCCCGGACAAGCCGATCTCCAAGAAGCCTCTGGAGACGCGCATGGGAACGGGCAAGGCCGACGTCGACTACTGGGCGGCGCGGATCAAGCCCGGCACGGTGCTGTTCGAGATCGCCGGCGTGCCGGAAGCGACGGCGAAGCTGGCGTTCGTCCGAGTGGCGATGAAGATGCCGGTGAAGACCCGGTTCGTGGGTCGGCGGATCCGTGTGTGAGTGACGCGTGTGAACGCGAGGCCCCTCGGGCCGTCGCGACTGTCGGATGGGAGCTCTCCAGATGAAGAACCAGATGATCGAGATCCGCAAGTTCAAGGACGAGCAGCTCCGCGCGGAGCTTGCGAGCCTGCAGAAGAAGCTCTTTGACCTTCGCGCGTCGACGGTGACGGAGAAGGTGAAGGACACCAGCCAGTTCCGCAAGACCCGACGCGGGATCGCGCGGGTGCGGACGGAGCTTCGCTCGCGGGAGATGGCCGCGAAGAAGTGAGGCACGCGTCGCGTGTTCCCGTTGCGGGCGACTGAGCCTGCGATCGGGGGAGCGACGAGGCCGGGACGACGTGACGCAGAACCGAGAACGAACAAGCGATACCCGCGATACCCAAGTTCAGCACGAGACCACGCACGATGAGCACCGCCAAGACCAGCACCACGAAGACCGCCGCCGCCAAGGAAGCCTCCGCCCCCGCCGGGGAGCTTAAGGGAACCAAGGTGGGTGTGGTGGAGTCGGACAAGCGAGACAAGACCCGCAAGGTGGTGATCGCGTACCAGGCGATGCATCCCAAGTACGGGAAGTACATCCGTCAGCGGACGGTGCTGCACATCCACGACGAGAAGAACGAGAGCCGCCTGGGCGATCTGGTGGAGATCGCGCAGTGCCGCCCGGTGAGCAAGACCAAGACGTGGCGGCTGGTGCGGGTGGTGGAGCGTCGCTCCGCCGCGGCGACCGCTCTGGCGAGCGCGAAGGAGATCGTCTGACGCGAGCGATCGCGTCGGAGGCGGCCCCGGGACAACCGGGCCGAGACGACGGCAGAGTTGTGCGACCCTGACGACCAAGACCTGACGAAGGACCAAGAGAACACGTCATGCTGCAGCAAGAAACTCGATGCGAAGTGGCGGACAACTCGGGGGCGAAGATCGCCTACGTGATCCGCGTGTACGGCGGCTCGACCGCGACGGGCGCGTTCACGCGTCGCGTGGCCAACGTGGGCGACCGCGTGTTCGTGTCGATCAAGAAGGCGCTCGCGGGCGCGGACGTGAAGGAAGGCGACAAGGCCAAGGCCGTCGTCGTCCGCACGACCAAGCCGACCCGTCGCGCCGACGGCTCGTATGTGAAGTTTGATTCCAACGCCGTGGTCCTGATCCAGGACGACGGCAACCCCAAGGGCACCCGCATCTTCGGACCGGTGGCCCGAGAGCTTCGCGAGAAGAACTACATGAAGATCGTTTCGCTCGCGACGGAGGTGGTCTGACCATGCCAGCGCACGTTCGTAAAGGCGACCTCGTGGTGGTCCGTTCGGGCTCGGCCAAGGGCCAGACCGGCGAGATCATGCGCGTCGATGTCAAGCACAGCCGCGTGTACGTGAAGGGCGTGAACCTCCGCGTCAAGCACGTGAAGCCGACGCAGCAGGCTCCGCAGGGCAACATCGTGCAGCGCGAGATGCCGCTGCACATCTCCAAGGTGAGTCCGGTGGTGGACGGCAAGCCGACGCGGGTGCGGTTTGTGACCAAGAGCGACGGATCGAAGGTCCGCGTCGCGGTCAAGGGCGGGAAGGAACTGAGCGTGCTGCACAAGGGCGGGCGTCAGAAGAGCCGGAACCCCAAGTAATCATCCCAGCGCGGCGCCCGGCGTCTTGAGCCGCCGGTCCGACCGACGAATCCGAACGACTCTCAGCAGGTGAACGACATGGCAGCCGATCAGGACAAGAACAAGCAGGCGAAAGCGGGCGGCAAGCCCGCCGGACGCGACGCGGGCGCGAAGAAGGACTCGGGCTCGAAGAAGTCCAAGCACGGGGACGCCCCGGTGGACACGGGCCCCAAGACGCCCCCGCGTCTGAAGGTGCGGTACGACCAGGAAATCCGCACGAAGGTGGCGGAGAAGTTCGGGATCAAGAACCCGATGCAGATGCCCCGGCTCGAGAAGATCGTGCTGAACGTGAACATGGGGCGTCACATCGAGGGCACGAAGATCCCGCCGCACATCAAGGCGCAGGTGCTCGAGACGCTCGTCAAGGTGTCGGGCCAGAAGCCGGTGGTGGTGAAGGCCAAGAAGAGCGTGTCGAACTTCAAGCTCCGCGAGGGCTTTGAGTCGGCGGCGATGGTGACGATCCGTCGCGACCGCATGTGGCACTTCCTCGACCGTCTGATCAATCTCGCGACGCCCCGCATCAAGGACTTCCGCGGGCTGTCGGACACGGCCTTTGACCGTCAGGGCAACTACGCCATGGGTCTCACCGAGCAGGGCGTGTTCCCCGAGATCAACATGGCCGAAGCCCAGTTCACACACGGCATGCACATCAACATGTGCTTCGCCCGTTCCAACAAGGACCTCAGCCGCTTCGTTCTCGAGCAGCTGGGCATGCCGTTCAAGAAGCCGGAGGCCAAGTAATGGCAACCAAAGCGCAAGTGGCCAAGAGCAACCGCACCCCGAAGTTCAGCAGCCGGACCGTTCGGCGCTGCGAGTTGACGGGTCGTGCCCGCGGCGTGTACCGCAAGTTCCGCATCTCCCGCATCATGCTGCGCAAGCTCGCGCTCGAGGGGAAGATCCCCGGCATGCGCAAGGCGTCCTGGTAAGCCCGCTCCGCAGTTCTCTGACCTAACGAACCCACGAGGTATTCACCAATGTCCATCGGCGACCCCATCGCGGACATGCTCACCCGGATCCGCAACGCCAGCCATATCAAGGCCAAGAGCGTCGTTTGCCTCAACAGCAAAGTCTGTCGCGGCATCGCCAACGTCCTCAAGGACGAGGGCTACATCGAGTCCTTCGATGTCATCGACGACGGGCGTCAGGGCCAGATCAAGATCCGGCTCAAGTACACCACCGGCGGCGATCCGCTCATGCAGCGCCTCACCCGCCTCAGCAAGCCCGGCCGGCGCGTCTACGCCCAGGTCGAGTCGATCCCCAAGCCCATGCAGGGCCTGGGCATCGCGATCGTCTCCACCAGCCGCGGCGTGGTGAGCGACCGCGTCGCCCGCGAGCAGCGCATCGGCGGTGAATTGCTCTGCGTCATCGAGTAAAGAGAGTCGTCAGGAACCACGCAAGACACAGGGGCGGAAGCCCGCGAGAACAAACGCATCGCGGTGAAGCCAGACGCCAGGAGAACGAGTCATGTCACGTATCGGTAAGAAGTCGATCGAGATCCCCGCCGGTGTGAAGGTCGCCATCAACGGCCAGTCGGTGGAGCTGCAGGGTCCCAAGGGCAAGGACAAGCTGACGGTGCACTCCAAGGTCAAGGTGTCGTACGCCGAGGCCGACAAGGCGATCACCGTCGCTCTCGCTCCGGGCCTCTCGACCGATGACGCGGACGCGAACGCGCAGTGGGGCACGACCCGCGCGCTCATCCGCAACATGGTGGAGGGTGTGACCAAGGGCTACGAGAAGACGATGCAGGTCGTCGGCACCGGCTGGACCGCGTCGGTCATGGGCAAGAACCTGAAGCTGACGGTCGGCTTCGCCAACTCGATCACGATGCCGATCCCCGAAGGCCTGACCGTGGTGGTTGAGAAGCAGGCCGGCGAGGCGACGCCGATCAAGGTCTCGGGCGTGAATCGCCAGCTCGTGGGTCAGTTCGCCTCGGCGATGCGTGCGAAGCGTAAGCCCGAGCCGTACAACGGCAAGGGTGTCAAGTACGCCGAAGAGGTCATCAAGCGCAAGCAGGGCAAGCAGTTCGGCGCCTGATCACGCCGTGCGGCGAGGCCGCCGCCGGTCGATCGGGTACGGGTCGGTCCAGGAATTTACTACGCCGCGGACATGCGGCATCGAGCAGAACCATGAACAAGCAAGTCAACAAGGATCTCCGCCGGGCGCGTCGTCGTGTCGGCATCCGCAAGCGGATTTCCGGGACCGGCGCCCAGCCCCGGCTTTCGATCTACAAGTCGCTGAACCACATGTACGCTCAGGTGATCGACGACCTGTCCGGTCGCACGATCGCGGCGGCATCGACGGCGGAGAAGGCGCTGAAGGTCGAGAAGACCGGCAACGCCAAGGCCGCCGAGGCCGTGGGCACGCTCATCGCCGAGCGGGCCAAGAGCAAGGGCGTGAGCGCGGTGGTCTTTGACCGCTCCGGGTTCCGCTACCACGGTCGCGTGAAGGCTCTGGCCGACGCGGCCCGCAAGGGTGGTCTGAAGTTCTGATCTGTTCCCGCACGATCCACGCCCGCGTGACGCGAAGCCGTCTCCCGGGCCCGACAAGTTCGAAGTTCGACGAGGATACTTCCCATGGCCGAGATGCTTGATGAATCCAGTTCGATGGAGTCCACCACGGTCGGCGTGTTCCGCACGTCGGCGACGGTGAAGGGTGGTCGCCGCTTTGCCTTCGGCGCTCTGGTCGTCGTCGGCGATAAGCGCGGACGCGTCGGCTTCGGCTACGGCAAGAGCAACGAAGTCCCGCTCGCCGTGGAGAAGGCTCAGAAGTACGCCAAGCGTGCCCTGCGCGAGATCCCGATGGCCGGCCGCACCCTGCCCCACCAGGTCGAGGGCTCGTTCGGTGCGTCGAAGGTTCGCCTGATCCCCGCTTCGCCCGGCACGGGCGTCGTCGCCGGCTCCACCATCCGCGCCATCCTCGAGATGGCCGGCATCACCGACTGCCTCACCAAGTGCTACGGCAACACCAACAAGTTCAATCTCGTCAAGGCCTGCTTTGACGGGATCGAGCAGCTGCGTCAGCGCGAGCAGATCGCCACGTCGCGCGGCATCAAGATCGAGACCACCGACATCGAGCAGAAGATCGAGAAGGGCAAGGCCTTCCAGACCTCCGCTCGAGGCGAGAAGATGAAGGGACCGGTCAACACCATCGGCCAGGATCGTCGCGGCGGACGCGGCGGCGGCGGTGGTGGTCGCGGCGGTCGTCGTGGGCCCGGCCCGCGCGACGCGCAGCCCGAATCCCCGGCACCCGGCGCGGACGCCGGTGCGGCCCCGAAGGCCTGATCTGCACCGAGTCGCGCCAAGGCGCCACTCTCCAGATCTGATCCTGTTCTCGCCCGTCGACTTCACGCTTGTCCACTCCGGCCCAAGGCCGCACTGTTTCGAGGAACGTTCCCATGATGATTCATGACATCACCGTCAAGGCCGGCCGCTTCAAGAAGCGCAAGCGCGTGGGCCGCGGCGAAGGCTCGGGCCACGGCAAGCAGTCGGGTCGCGGTCAGAAGGGCGCCTCGTCGCGCTCGGGCTACAGCGCGAAGCGCTCGTTCGAGGGTGGCCAGATGCCGTACTTCCGCCGCCTGGCGAAGTTCGGCTTCACCAACGCTCCCTTCCGCACGCACTTCTGGATCGTCAACCTGCGTGACATCGTGTCGCATCCCGCGTTCTCCAAGGGCGGCACGGTCGATCTCGCCGCCCTGCAGAAGGCCGGCCTGATCCGCGACGACAGCCGCGACCTCAAGATCCTCGGCGCCGTCGGCGAAGAGGGCCTCAAGGTCAAGCTGAACGTCACCGCCAGCCGCGTCTCGGACAAGGCTCGCGAACTCATCAAGGGCGCGGGCGGCAGCGTCACCGAGACGGGCACCCGGCGCGACATGGTCCGCGGCGTGGATCGCAACGCCGAGGATCGCGCTCCGAAGAACCTGACCAAGAAGCTCAAGCGCGGCGGCACCAAGAAGCCTGTCGTCGTCGATGATGCCGATGGTGACAAGGCGGACGCGAAGGCCGACGCCAAGGCCAAGAAGTAATCGCTCCGGCGCGGAGCCGCACGTCTCGAGCGTGCGTCATCGCCCTGTGCCTGCTCGTTCGTTTCTCAGGGCAGCCACTGTTGCACCCCGCCTCCGGCGGGGTGTTTATTTATGACCCCGGCATCCGATTTGGTATGCTGGCCGCATGCGAGGACGCGGCTTCACCCTGATCGAGCTTCTGGTGACGATCGCCATCATGGCGCTGCTTGTGGGGATCTTGCTGCCATCGCTGGCGGCGGCCCGAAAGTCGGCGCGGGCGGTGGTCTGTCTGGGGTCGCAGCGGTCGGTCGCGACGGGCATGTTCGCCTACACCGGCGACCACCGAGACGCGACGATCCCCTCATTCAACATGAGCGACGTCGCGGGCAATTCGCCGATCGACGGATGGGCTCCGATTCTTGATCGCGACGGATACGTCCCCGCGCCCGAGCAGTCGCGGGCGAGCGTCTTCTACTGCCCGGAGACCATCGATGTCGAGGGAATGAAGAACGGGCAGACGGGGAACGATCCGGATCTGCCCAAGGGATGGATGGACTGGCCCAACCAGCGCACGGGATCGCGCAACTTCCCGCTGCTCATTCCCGAGCGGGGCTTTCGCAGGATCATCCGCGTCTCTTACTGGATCAACGCGGACAATCCGATCGGCGCACAGGTTGATGCTCTTTCGCCGGATCTCTATTTCACGTCGTCGGTCGGTTACGGGCCGGACAGGGCGGGACGCTTCCTTCGGACGACCTACGCCGCCGCGTTCAAGCGCCCTTCGACGCTGATCGCCACCGCCGACGGCGTCTACGCGGGTCGCCAGCGCGACAGCAAGCCCCGGAGCACCAACTCGCGGATCGGCTATCGCCATCCCGGAACGGGCGGCGGTGCGGCAAACATCGCCTTTGCGGACGGGCATGCGGGGACGATTGCAGGCCGGGACTTTCCGCGCGGGATTCCTTCCAACGCCGCGGATCTGCCGGCCGTGCGGGAGGAGAACTCGTCGGGGCGTCCGACGGTCTTCGCGGATCCGGATCGAGCCTTGGGCCCTCGGTAGACGTACCGGCCCGGCGGAACGCGTTCAGAAATCAGGGCGGCGCACGTCGCCCCCTCCCGCGCCGGAATAGGATTGCGAGGCGGGCGGTGTTGTGTTGGTGCCGCACGTTCGGGTGCTTTCGCGCTCGCCGTCCGAGCACCGCGCGTTGGACGCGCGGTCGGCGGTTGACTCATTCACGGATTCTCGATGCTTTCCACGCTCTCGAACATTTTCTCGATCCGCGAACTGCGGAACAAGATCCTCTTCACGTTCTCGATGCTCTTGGTTTTCCGCATCGGGCACTGGATCCCGCTGCCGGGAACCAACCAGGAAGAGATCGTGCGCCACTTCAAGAACGCGACCGAGGGGTCGACGGCGTTCGGCCGCCTGGCCGAGTTCGTGTCGATGTTCTCCGGCGGCGCGTTCTCGCACTCGACGATCTTCGGGCTGGGCGTCATGCCCTACATCACGGCGAGCATCATCTTCCAGCTTCTGGGGACGGTGATCCCGTCGCTGAAGAAGCTTCAGGAAGAGGGCCCGTCAGGTCGTACGAAGATCATGGAGTGGACGCGCTATGTGACGGTGGCGCTGTGCATCGTGCAGGGTCTGGGTTGGATCTCGTACCTCAAGGCGCAGAACATGATTCTGCCGCAGTACGCCGGCAACTACCTGTGGGTGGTGATGGCCGTGTCGGTGCTGACGGCGGGCTGCGTGTTCCTGATGTGGATCGGCGAGCAGATCGACCGGCACGGCATCGGCAACGGCGTTTCGATGATCATCATGGCCGGCATTCTGGCCGGTCTGCCCTCCGCGCTCACCGCGGCCTACGGCAACTTTGATCCGCAGGGCGGCGAGGGCAAGATGGGCTACATGGGCGTGCTCATGCTCTGCCTGGGCTTCTTGATCGTCGTGGGCGGGTCGGTGCTCATGACCGTCGCGCAGCGACGCATCCCGATTCAGCAGGCCAAGCACACCCGCGGCCGTCGCGTCTTCGGCGGGCAGAAGTCCTACCTCCCCCTGCGCATCAATCACGGCGGCGTGATGCCCATCATCTTCGCCTCCTCGCTCATGATGTTCCCGTCGGTTCTCTTCGGCGGGCTGCACGAGCAGGTTCGGGCCTGGACCGCCCGGTCCGGTGCGACCGCCGGCAACGAGGGCTTCTTCTACCACTTCACCAACTTCCTCTCCATCAACTTCGGGCCCGGCGAGTTCCTCTACGTCCTGCTCTACATCGCCATGGTCTACTTCTTCTCCTACTTCTGGATCACCATCCAGTTCAATCCCCAGGACATGAGCAAGCAGCTCAAGGAGCACGGCTCGTTCATTCCCGGTCTGCGCCCGGGCCCGCGCACGGCGGAGTATCTCGAGACGGTGATCACGCGCGTCACCTTTGTCGGTGCCGCGTTCCTTTCGGTGATCGCCGTGCTGCCCGTCGTGGTCAACAAGGCCTTCGGCGTGCCCTACACCATCACGCAGTTCCTTGGCGGCACGGGCCTGCTGATCGTGGTTTCGGTCGTCATGGACTTCCTGCAGAAGGTCGAGGCTCAGTTGCTGATGCGCAACTACGCCGGCTTCCTGGCAGAAGGTGACGAGCCGGGCCCGCGTCTTCAGACCACGCGAGGCTGAGCCGGCTTGAGCGAGCCGGCCCTCGCAGGCGGCTGCTCGGACCAGTGCCGGCCGCGGGGTGGACCCGGTCGTGAAGGCCGCGGCGGGGGTGGGGCAGTTGCGGGGTGGCGCCTGGTGCCGGGGGTGTCCCGATTGGTTTCGGGCGTTGGTTTCTGGCCGTTGGTTTCTGGCCGTTCGTTTCTGGCCGTTCGTTTCTGCTCGACAAACACTCTTCTCGATCGACTGTCAAAGCAAAGTTCCCCATGGGCAAACAAGACGACAAGTTCACGTTCGAAGCGGAAGTCACCGAAGCGCTCCCCAACGCGATGTTCCGCGTGCGCCTGCCCAACGAGCAGAAGACCGAGGTCCTGGCGTATGTGTCCGGGAAGATGCGGATGAACTACATCCGCATTCTGCCGGGCGACCGGGTGACGGTCGAGATGAGCCCGTACGACCTGTCCAAGGCCCGCATCACGTTCCGGCATTAAGGCCCGGACGAAGGCCCCTGCGTGCCGAAGGGCCGTGGGGGGTGCCGGGGAGAGGTGGGGTATCGGGGTGCGGGATGTGGCGGGATGGGACGAGTTGAGGCCTCTGGAGCGGGTTGCGGGCCTTCGGGACGCGACTTTTCGCGGGTGAGGGGCTAGTATTTCGACCCGCCGGAGCGGGAAGAACGTCTGAATCAGCGGCCTGGCCCGACCCGAGCGGTTGAGTCTGCCTGTCGCGCTTGGAAGGTGTGTCATGAAGGTCAAAGCCAGCGTCCGTCGCGTCTGCAATCAGTGCCAGGTCGTCCGCCGCAAGGGCAAGGTGCGCGTGATCTGCAAGAGCGATCCGAAGCACAAGCAGGTCCAGGGCTGATCGTCGTCGCTTTTGTCCGCAACCACAACGCAGAGGAATACCGATGCCTCGTATCGCCGGCATTGACGTGCCCGACAACAAGAAGATCCTGTTCGCGCTGCAGTACATTCACGGCATCGGGCCGAAGTTTGCCGCGGCGATTCTCGCAGAGGCCAAGGTCGATCCCGACCTGCGCGCCCGCGAGGTGGACGAGACGCTCTTGGCCCAGATCAACGCGATCATCGACGCGAACTATCTCGTCGAGGGTGCGCTGCGTCGCCAGGTGCAGCAGAACATCCAGCGTCTGAAGGACATCAAGAGCTATCGCGGCGACCGTCACCGCAAGGGTCTGCCGGTCCGCGGACAGCGCACGCAGTCCAACGCCCGCACCCGCAAGGGCAAGAAGAAGACCGTCGCCGGCAAGAAGGGCGTCAAGGCCAAGTAATCCGTCTTTGGGTTTCGGGCACCGGGCAACGGTCCGGCGCACGTGGCCCGGTTCATTCACACATTCGGGTAGGGCCCCTCGGGACCTGTCGATCCGAAGGAGTTTTCGATGTCGAAGAAGGGCAAAGTCCGCAAGAACGTCGTCCGCGGGATCGCGCACATCAAGGCGACCCAGAACAACACGCTCATCACCATCACCGACATGAACGGCGAGACGGTGGCGTGGGACTCCGCGGGGACCATCGGCTTCAAGGGCGCTCGCAAGAGCACGCCCTTCGCCGCCACCCGCGCCGCCGAGACGTCGGGCCAGAAGGTCCGCAAGATCGGCATGAACGAGGTCGAGATCCGCATCAAGGGCTCGGGCGCCGGTCGTGAGTCGGCCGTCAACGGGCTGGTCTCGACGGGCCTTCGGGTGACGGCGATCGAGGACCACACCCCGGTCCCGCACAACGGCTGCCGTCCTTCCAAGCGCCGTCGCGTCTGATTTGATTTTCTCCCGGCTCGCGCCCGACGGCGCGGGCCCGGTTTTTCGTGTGTCGCGTGCGCGGAGCAGAAGAGGCACGTCCGGGCGATTCGGCAGGCCCGCGTGTTCCTCGAGAATCCACGCCAGCGACCGTCCAGTTCGGCCTTGAGGGGGTCACGCGCCCTGCGCGTTGCTCCGCTTGGCCTTGGTGCTGCCGATCCTTGGAGATGTCAACATGCGATTCCGCTGGCGTGGACTTGAGTTGCCCTCGCGCGTGGCCGCCGATGCTCGCTTCAACAGCGGGATGTTCGGCCGGTTTGTGATCGAACCCTTCGAGCGCGGCTTCGGCACGACGATCGGAAACTCCCTGCGCCGCGTGCTGCTCAGCAGCCTCGAGGGCGCAGCGGTCACGTCGATCAAGATCAAGGGCGCGCCGCACGAGTTCAGCAGCCTCCCGGGCGTCATGGAGGATGTCACCGACATCGTCCTCAACGTCAAGAACCTCGTCGTCAAGCTCGAGGGTGATGAGCCCCGGACGATGCGCCTTGCCGCCCGCGGCCCCGGCGAGATCACCGCCGACATGATCGAGGCTGACACCGCCGTCACCGTCCTCAACAAGGATCTGGTGATCGCGACGCTCACCGACAAGATCGATTTCGAGATGGAGCTCAAGGTCGGTCGCGGTCGCGGCTATGTGCCCGCTGCCGAGCAGATCGCGGCTCAGGAAGAGGATCAGGAGATCGGCGTGATTCCGATCGACGCGATCTACAGCCCCGTGCAGCGCGTCCGCTACAAGGTCGAGGACGCTCGCGTCGGTCAGCGCACCGACTACGACAAGCTCACGCTCGAGATCTGGACCAACGGCACGGTCACGCCCGAGATGGCGATGGTCGAGGCCTCCAAGATCCTGCGCAAGCACCTCAACCCCTTCGTGCAGTACTTCGAGCTTGGCACGCAGACCGTCAGCGAGGAGGCCGCCGCGGCCGCCAGCGTCGACGAGGAACTCATCCGCAAGCTCAACATGAACGTCAGCGAGCTGGAGCTGTCGGTCCGCGCCAGCAACTGCCTCGAGTCGGCCCGCATCGAGACCGTCGGCCAGTTGGTCATCCAGACCGACGCGACGCTGCTCAAGCTCCGCTCCTTCGGCCGCACCAGCCTCCGCGAGGTCAAGCGCAAGCTTCAGGACATCGGGCTGGACCTGGGCATGACTCTGCCCGAGGGCTTCCAGGTCAAGCCGGTCGAGATCCCGGTCTGATCCATCGTGTCTCATCACCCTCAGGAAGGCCTTCCGGCCTTCCTGCGGCTTTGTAGAGCGGGAAGTGGGGGGTGGGAGTTGGGGGGCACGCCTCGGCGCTGCTCGTTCCAGGGCGGTTCCCTGAGGGGCCGCGGCTGGAGAGAGTCGGCGGCGTGGCCTAGTATTTCGACCCTGCCCGGAAAGGGCTGTGCCCCGATGGGGCCTTGTCTGGAGTTTGATGTATGCGCCACCGTCGCGCCGGATACCGTCTGACCCGCACGTCCTCGCACCGCGACGCGATGCTGCGCAATCTCGCCGCCGCCATCTTTGAGCACGGCCAGATCACCACCACGATCCCCAAGGCCAAGGCCGTGCAGCCTCTGGTCGAGAAGATCATCACCGCCGCCAAGAAGGGCGACCTGGCCGCCCGCCGGCGCGTGATCGCCAAGCTCGGCGGCGACCGCCTCGCCTTCGAGTGGATGTACCTCTCGAAGAAGGCCAGCGAACCGGAGAAGGACCAGATCAACAAGCTCCGCGAGTTCCGCGAGGGCTTCTTCAACCTCCCCAAGAGCGAAGAGGTTGAGCGCAACCGCTACGGCGAACTGCGCAAGGCCCCCAAGCTTGTCAAGCACATCTTTGAGAACGTCGCTCCCAAGTTCGCCGATCGCGCCGGTGGGTACACCCGCATCGTGAAGCTCGGGCGTCACCGCCTGGGCGACGCGGCCGAACTCTGCGTCCTGCAGTTCGTCGGCAACGAGGAAGGCCCCGAGATCGGCGGCAAGGCCAGCACGCGCCGCCGCACCGCCGACAAACGCACCGCGTTTGCCGCCAAGGTTCGGAAAGAGAAAGCGGAAGCCAAAGCCTGAAGAGGCGCTGCCCCGCTGAGTCAGAGGACCGAGAGAGAAACGAGAGAACACACGCACGGCCCGCGGAGACGCGGGTCGTGTCTGTTTTGGCCCGTGTTCGCCGATAGAATCCGCACCATGCTGGACCTGATCGAATCCATCGAGAAGACCGCGTTGACCGAGCTTTCGGCGGTCGCCTCGCCCGATGCGCTTGAGGCGTGGCGGCTGGCCTATCTGGCCGGCAGCGGCAAGCTCAAGTCCGTCATGGCGGGCTTCAAGGACGTTCCCAAGGACCAGAAGCCGGCCGTGGGCGCGCGGATGAATCAGGTGAAGGCGTCGCTCGAGAGCGCGTTTGAGGAGCGCAAGGCGATTGTCGCGGCGCAGGCCGCGTCGCGTGCGCCGCGGGTCGACGTCACCGAGCCGGGCGAGATTTCGGTCCGCGGCCCCGGGCGTGCGCACATCCTGACGCGCGTGGTCGAGGAACTGTGCGATGTGTTCGGGCGGATGGGCTTTGAGGTGGCGGAGGGCCCCGAGCTCGAGGACGACGAGCACAACTTCGTCAAGCTGAACATTCCCGCCGGACACCCGGCGCGTGATCCGGTCGACAACTTCTACGTGGATGATCCGCGCACCAATCCGCGCCCGCGCATGATCCGCAGCCAGACCAGCACCGTGCAGGTGCGCGTCATGGAGGCCGCGGTAAAGGCCGGAGGCGGGCGCCTGACCCGCCCGATCAAGATCATCTCTCCCGGACGCGTCTATCGCCCCGACACCGTGGACGCGACGCATTCGTTCATGTTCCACCAGATCGAGGGACTCTGCCTCGATCGCGATGTGTCGATGGTGGATCTCAAGACCACGCTCTTGCAGTTCGCCCGCGCTTACTTCGGCGACGACGCCGAGATCCGCCTGCGACCCAGCTTCTTCCCCTTTACCGAGCCCAGCGCCGAGCTGGACATGAAGATCCGCCTCAAGCCCGATCAGCCGCCGCGCTGGGTCGAACTCGGCGGCTGCGGAATGGTCGATCCCGCGGTGCTCACCGCGTGCGGGATCGATCCTGAGGAGTGGACGGGTTTCGCCTTCGGCTTCGGGATCGAGCGCATCGCGATGGGGCGGTACGGCATCCCCGATATCCGGTTGCTGTTCGAGAACGACCTGCGCTTCCTCTCGCAGCTCTGACACCTCTCCGCGACAGGCCCCGCGGGCCCGCGCGGGCGAGGCGTCCGCGCAATCCTCGCCGACTGCGGAGCCCGGACCGTCCCCGGACGGCCGAGACGGTGGAATTCTCGGTCCTGATTCAGCGAGGCTGAACAAGACGGGCGGCCCGGTCGTCGATTACACTCACAACCCCGTTCGGCACGGGCTGCTCCGGGCGTCCGCCCTGCAGGCCGCGCTTCGCTCGTTTGGCGCTCGCTGGGAACCCGCCTCATGGCCGACGACCGCTACCAGACCGTTCTGCTCTTCGGCGCGCCCGGGGCCGGCAAGGGCACGCAGGGCAAGATCCTGTCGACGATCCCCGGCTTCTTCCACATGTCGACGGGGGAGATGTTCCGCAACATCGACATCAACTCGGAGATCGGCAAGATCTTCTACTCGTACTCGTCGCGGGGCGAACTGGTGCCCGACGACGTGGTGATCCGGCTGTGGTCACAGACGATCCACGCGTACACGACGCTGGGAATCTACAAGCCGCGCTCGGACCTCCTGATTCTCGACGGCCTCCCGCGCAACGTGCAGCAGGCGCGCCTGATGCACAAGTACATCTCGGTGCTGCAGATCATCCATCTCAAGTGCGCCGACAAGGAACAGATGATCAAGCGCCTGGCCCGGCGGGCGATCAAGGAGAACCGTCCCGACGACGCGCGTGAAGAAGTCATCCGGCGTCGCTGGGATGTCTACGAGCGCGAGACGTACCCCGTGCTCGACTCGTACCCGAAGGACCTGGTGGTCGAGGTCAACGCGGTGGGTGCGCCGGCGCTCGTGCTCTCCAAGGTGCTTGATGCCGTCGCTCCCGTTCAGGACCGTCACTTCAAGAACCCGTTGGCCGGTGATCGCTGAGGCCGTTCGCCCGACGCTGCACTCTGGACTCGCCCCGGTGTTGGCCCGGGGCTTTCGTTCACTGATTGCCGCGTCTTGCCGCGTGCGGCGAGCGTCGGCCCGTGCGTACGCTGGTGCGTGAGGCGGGCGTTCACTCTCATCGAGTTGCTGGTGGTGATCGCGATCATCGCGATTCTGATCGGCGTCCTGCTGCCGGGTCTCTCTCAGGCGCGGCTGTCGGCCCGCTCGATCGCCTGTCTCTCGAAACTCAAGCAGATCGGCGTCGGTCTCACCCTCTATCTCGGCGAGCACGACCAGACGCTGCCGCAGATCAAGGGGCCGTTGCCCGGCGGGGGAGAGAGTGTGATCGGCTCGCTTTTCGCCGGCACGACGGGGTCTCTGCCGTTCTTTGGCATCAACATCATCGGGGCCGATCGACGCCCGCTCAACCGCTACGTGCTGTCGCAGATTCCGCCGCCCGCGAGTTCCGGGCGCGTTGAGCTGGACGCGTTCCGCTCGCCCGTGGACCGCGGGGCCCGTCGCACGGGCGTGCCCATCCCGCAGTTCGCCTCGACGGACTCGTACTACACGCTGGTGGGAAGCAGCTACACACTCAACGACCACAGTCTGGAGGGTGACTCCTTCTCAACGCTGGTGCCGCAGGGCGGCGGGCGGATGCCGGTCGTTCGTCGCCCGTCCAAGACCTGGGTCGTCGGAACGCATCCGATCTACAACTTCCAGGGCGGGGGCGATCGCGGCTCGATCTGGTATCACCCGTCGCGCGTGGAAGCGAATCTGCTGTTCCTGGACTTGCACGCCAAGATGCGGCTCACCGTGCCTCCCGGCGTCGTCAACGAAACCGAGGACTACACGTTCCTCCCCTGACAAGGCGGCACGATCCAAGCCCTCACGCACGGCGTCAGCGTCCACCCGGACGCTGCATCCGATCCGTGGGCGAGCCGTCGCCCGGCTTCACCTGATCGCGCCCCGCGCTGAACGAGATCGTCTGATAGGCGACCGCCGGGTTGGCGGGCGTGGCGTTCCAACCCCAGAACCCGGGCGAGCCGTAGGACTGGACGGTGGTGGGGGGGAACGCCTGAAGGGCGAAGGGCACCATCATGTTCATGTACTCGATGGTCCCGAAGTAGCGCCAAGGCTGCTCGAAGTTCTCCATGCGAGAGGAGCTGTACTTCATCATCTCGTAGTCGATGGGGACCCAGTTCATCGTGCGGGTGCCCTCGTCGTAGAGGCAGAACTCAACCCACGCGCGGACGCGCTCGTTCTGGCGCCGACTGCGGACGTTCATGCCGTCGCGGATGTGCTCCTCGCCCTGGTATCCGATCACGAGCCGTGCCGGCAGCCCGCACTCGCGCATCGCCGCGACGAGGACGGTGCCGACATCCATGGTGCTTCCCGCGCCTGATCGAAGGGCGTTGGGAGCACCCTGCAGGTTGAGGCCCTCGATCGCGATGGCGCGGTCGTTGAAGGTGTACGAGGTCGTGGTGACCCGCATGGCCTGGACCACCTGGAAGGCGAGCAGCTTCGCGAGACGCGCGGGGGTCAGATCCTGCGGCCGCTTGTTGGTCCAGCGGTCCACCGCGTCGCGGATCGGCTTCATGTCGTAGGGCTTGATCTCGCCGGTGCGCAGATCGATCCCGTAGTTGATGTACATCTCCGGCTGGAACGTCGACGTTGCCACCTCGGGCCACGCGCCCACCGGCCAGGGCACCTGGTTCGCCGCCCGATCGTCGTACGTCGTGCGCCAGGACGTGCTCGGGATGTCCACAAAGAGCTGCACGGTGCTGGCCGACTGAGGCCGCTCCCACAGCCAGCGACCCAGCGCGACGCCCGAGGGGTACATGTTGTCGTCGGCCATGGACCGGAGCAGCACGGCACGCGGGTTGTCGGGCGTGCTCTCCTTGGCAAATGCACCGCCGATCGCTTCCCGGGCGTCAAATCGCAACGACGAGCGCACCTGATCCACCTTCAGATCGCTGTTGGATGTGCCCAGCACGAAGGGCCAGACGAGCGCGACCGTCTGAAACTGGAAACTCGCCGGCGCGGGCAGGCCCGTCCCCGTGCGAGCCTGGGCCGCCATCACCGTGAGTTGCACGCGCAGCATCCACTCGCGCGGGAGCGAGCGCTGGATGAAGCGTCCTTCTCCGGGCTTGGGAAACTCGGGTTTATCCCCTCGAGGTGCGGCAGCGGGAGTGCCCGTCGGAGCGTTGGCTGCGGGCGACGCCGGAGCGGACCCGGGAGCGCCCGTCATCGTCTGGGCGATGGCCGCACCGCTCAGCAACGCGGCCAGCGACGATGCGAGCACTCGGCGGGTGGACGGCCAGCCCTCGGCACCTGCGAACGCCGCTCTGGTCCCTGTCTTCGGGGTGGCCTTCGAAGTGGCCCTGAGAGTCGAGATGACGTTCGGTCCGTTCGTGGGCGTGTGCATGGTCCGCTCCGCGTGCCCGGGCCGCTCGGGACCGGGGGTGCATTGCGTGAGTGTACCGGGGCGAGGTCGCAGGGTGCGGCAGAGGCCCGGCCTCCGCCGGCCTGCGCGGGCGAACGCTTGCCCGCGTGCTTTCGCGTGATGGGGGCCTGCTCTCTAAACTTGGAACATGACCACGACCGACCCCATCTCCGCACGTTCGTCCCACTCCGCTGCTCAGTCTTCCGCTCCCGCCGCCGGCTCGCACACGCGTGTCGAAAAGGACACGATGGGCGAGATGCAGGTGCCCGCCGACGCTCTGTACGGCGCGAGCACCCAGCGTGCGGTGCTGAACTTTCCGGTCTCCGGGCGACCTGTCCCCGCCGAGGTCATCACCGCCTACGCCACGCTCAAGGCCGCGTGCGCCGCCGTCAACCACAAGCTCGGCCGCCTTTCCGAAGATCGCACCAAGGCGATCCTCGAGGCCTGCCGCGAGATCTCCGACGGGCTCCCGCGATTTGGCGGCCTCCTTCGACACTTCCCCATCGACATCTACCAGACCGGCAGCGGCACCTCGACCAACATGAACGTCAACGAGGTGATCGCCAACCTCGTCTGCCTCCGCAACCACAAGCCCATCGGCTTCTCCAAAGACGCCGCCTATCTCGCCGCCGGGGGCGTGCATCCCAACGACCACGTCAACATGGGCCAGTCGTCCAACGACACCTTCCCCACGGCGATGCACCTGGCCGCGGCTGTCGCGATCCACACGCGTCTCTTGCCCTCCATCAAGTCCATGGCCGCCGACCTCGACGCCAAGGCCAAGGCCTGGGACAAGATCGTCAAGATCGGCCGCACCCACCTTCAGGACGCCACGCCCATCCGCCTCGGCCAGGAGTTCTCCGGCTTCGCCTCCCAGCTCCACCACGCCGAGGAACGCCTCCACCGCGCCCTGCACACCCTCTCCGAACTCCCCATCGGCGGCACCGCCGTCGGCACCGGCATCAACGCCCACGAACAGTTCGGCTCACTCGTCTCCGCCGAACTCACCGCACGCCTGGGCATCCACTTCCGCGAAGCCGCCAATCACTTCGAGGCCCAAGCCGCCAAGGACGCCATCGTCGAGACCAGCGGCATCCTCAAAACCATCGCCGTCTCCCTCTCCAAGATCGCCAACGACATCCGCTGGCTCGGCTCCGGCCCCCGCTGCGGCATCGGCGAACTCGTCCTCCCCGCCGTTCAGCCCGGCTCGTCCATCATGCCCGGCAAGACCAACCCCGTCATCTGCGAATCCCTCATCATGGTCTGCTGCTCCGTCATCGGCAACGACGCCGCCGTCACCCTCGGCGGCTTCGGCGGCGTGGGCTCCCTGCTCGACCTCAACGTCGCCATGCCCATGATGATCCACCACCTGCTGGACAGCATCACCCTGCTCAGCCGCGCCTGCGACATGTTCACCGCGAACCTGCTCAAGGGTCCCGGCGCCGGCCTCCAGCCCGACGAAGCCCGCTGCAAAGGCCTCATCGAAGGCTCCCTCGCCATGTGTACCAGCCTCGTGCCCGTCATCGGCTACGACAAGTCCGCGGCACTCGCCAAGGACGCCTTCAAGCAAGGCAAAACCGTCCGCCAACTCGCCTACGAGACGGTGGTGGGCCAGAAGGACAATTCTGGTACACTCATCACCAAGGACGCCATCGACCACTACCTCGACCCGTGGTCGATGACGCTGCCGGGGGGAGAGGGTTCCGCGGGCGGTTGATGCCAAGCGACTTATCCGCCTTCCTCCACAGGAGTTCTTTGATGACACCCAGCCGAGAGCCGTCTGAGTTCGCCAAGAAACTGACGCTAACCCGCAAAATGGACGTACTTTCCAAATTGTCAGAGGATGAGTTTCGCGATCGAATAGTTCGTCCCGTTTTAGAACGGCGAGGGCTCAAGACGATCGCGGAAACCTGTGGATCTGACGAAGATGGAAAAGACTGTATAATGCTGGACCACAGTCGACTTGGAGCTCTTGAGCTTTGGGCTATTCAGACAAAGAGGGGCCCATTGTCAATGGGTTCGGATGTTAATAAGAATGTTGAAGTGGCGATATCTCAATTAAGAACAGCGCTTGCTGCTCAAATAACAATACACAATCCAAGACTGCAGCAATTGCCATCCAAAGTTTTGTTGATCGCAAGTGGGAAGATAAGCAAGGGGGCGAAGGAGCACATTCATCGAACTCTCAACGATGGTCGTATTCAGGTACTTGGATCAGAAGATATCATTCCCCTCATTGACGAGCAATACCCGGAATTCTGGATAGGCGTCGCCGCTAGTAAATTCCCATATCTTCAAAAGCTGTCGACGCATCTCCTTAAGATATCGGATACCTTGTCTCTGTGTGGAAAGGGATCGATTGGAATAGAGTACTCTCCCATAGCAGACTCTGCGTATGCGCAAGTTTATGTTTCTTCTTATGATGAAAAGTATCGTCGCAGTCATGGCCAAACAATCCAAGAGCACAAGTTTACGCAGTTCCCGCTGGAGCGTATAGTCGAGCGACGAGAAAAGTTGATTTTGATCACGGGTGACGGGGGATCTGGGAAAACAACTGGACTTCGTCGCCTTGCATTCAAAATCGCGCAGGACACTCTGACGCGAGAGACATCCGCCCGAATACCGGTCATTTTTCGGGCCGCGGATTTCAGCAGTTCGTCCTTGCGGCTCTCGGAGTACGCGGCAACGGTGACCGTCGGCATTTCTGGGACCGACGAGGCCGCGTTTACCGAGCGCGATCTAGTGGACGGGAATGTATTCATCATCGTCGATGGATTAGATGAAGTAGCAGGTGGTGAGCGTGCAATCATCATTTCCAAGATACTCGATTTCCACAACGATTTTCCAAATTGCGTGGTTCTACTAAGCTCGCGAGAGTATCGATCTATTGTTTCCATGCCGACTGTGCGAGGATTCCGACATTTTCGCATTCAACCAATTGATATGCGACAGGCTGCTAAGATATTTGATACAATTAATGAAAGCGGCCGTATCACGCCGGTGGCAGCAAAAGAGGCCTTGAGGAGGCTAAATCAGGTTCATGGCTTTGATTTGAACCCTTTGCTAGTAACAATTTTTGCCGCTTCGGCGGATGTGGAGCGCGGGGATATCCCGCCGAACATAACTGAGGTATTTAGTAAGTTTACTGAAATGATGCTCGGACGATGGGATATCGAACGAGGTATTAAGCATCAATATAGACCTGTTGTGAAAGATTTTTTGCTTTGTAGACTTGGATTTGAGATGCACAAAGAGGGCGTTCGCGTTTGGCCGGTTTCGCGAGTGCGCGAATTGGTTAGTGCTGAACTGGAAAAGCGAGGGTTTGCTTCGGACTTTGCTGTTTTCTTTGACGAAGTATTGAATCGATGTGGACTGCTTATTGTTGATGGCGATAACGTGGAATTCCGCCATCATCTGATCCAGGAGTATTTTGCTGGAAGAGGAGTGGCTGACCCAAAGTTCTTTGGCACATTACTGGACAGCGAGTGGTGGAGAATGCCCCTCGTATTTTGCTTTGGATCAAGGCCTCAGAACGTAGAGTTGCTCCAAGAGGTGTATCGTAACGCAGTAGCTCGAGACCAAGCCAGTCTATTTGATAGTGCGGTGTCAGTTGGATTGGCTATGCAGGCCTGCTACCTTAGCGAAACCGATCGCAAGGTTGACGTGCTTCGGTGGGTTGTGCGGACGTTGTCTGCGACCGTTGCTGCACGAGTTGGAAAAGAGCGGCTTGTCGGTGATGTGGAGATTCCGCTGTCGACGTTCCTGGTCGGTTATCTGATCGGACGCGAAGCCGTCGGATGCAAGCTGATTTCAGGACTGTCTGACGAGTTCCTGAAGACAGATGATCTCGATCCAGCGGAGGCTGATTACCAGACATTTTGGTGTATTGCTGGGCTTATTGAAGATGGTGACCTCAAGAAGGTATCTGAAGTGATCAAGAATTTTCGGCCTGCTGATGCTCGCTTGTTGCTTGCGATTCATCTTGGTTTGGTGATGTATTCAAACTTGAGAATTGTGTCTGAAAATGATCGAAAGATTGCGGGTTGTATCGCAGAGGAAATGGAAGATCGTGTTGCGCCGCTGCGTGCGCAGGTGTTGGAAGAATTTAAGAGTTATTACCTTGAGTACCGCCGCGGAAACATTGTTGCGATGGAGAGCGATCCTGTTATAGAGGGATCGCAAGGCGCCGCTAGTTGACGAGTGGTAGGTGGTCCGACCACTCGCGCTGTGCCACAATCACCGGCTGCTTTGAGCCGGTGATCGTGGTCGGTCGTTGCACCCGGCCCGACCACGCCGTGATCGGGCCCGATCACCCGTTGCAGTTTACTGCGACGCCCCACCCGCCTGCCGCGCCTTCCGTGCATCGATAAAACTCTTCACGCACAGCAGCACGTAGCCCAGCGAGAGCGATCCCATGATGCCCTGCGCCAGCACGGCACGGGGTCTGCCCAACTGGTTCACGTCGAATCCCGCCCGCGCGAGCGATGCCGCGGCCATCCCCAGCCCCATCAGCGCCACCAGCGTGGCCACCGCCGCCGATGCGTGCATCAGGTGCTTCCGCTGCTTGGGGAGCGTCATCGCCAGCAGCCCGAGGATGAGGAACGGGATGCCGAAGACGGCGGGGAAGAGTGCCGTGCGGCTGCCCGCCCCTGCGCCGCTGGCGAGCAGGTACATCGCCACGCCGAGCCCGAAGAGGAGCGTGGCGAAAACGACGGTGATCAGCGGCATCGGCAGGCCGCCGGCGGTGGAGGGGGGCAGGGTCGCGTGCTGCGTCGTGGACATGGTTGGTGATTGTATTTCTGCTCGCGGGGAGTCGTCGACCGGACGTCGCGGCGAGCGGCGGGTGGTGCCACGCCGTGGCGCAGGTGCCGCCATCCCGTGACGCCGCCCCGTGTGAGCGATTGGCGCTTCGCGCGGGTGGCGCGTCTTGGTCAGCATGTGATGCAGGCGCGGCGGCGCCGTGACGCGACGGCCGAGAGCCATGAGCCGTCGATGCGGCTGATGCGTGGCGTCCTGCCAGAACGCCGCGATGAGTCGTCGTTCCCTGCGTGCGCGGTTGTCGATGCGGCGTGTGTCGTTCGACCGGATGCGTCGACGTTGCCGCGGTCAGCGCCGGCGTCGCGCGACGGCGAGCGACGCGAGGGCCACTAGCGACGCCGCGGCGGGGGACGGGATCGCGTAGGTCTCGAAGGACGCGCCGGGTCCGATGTCGAGCCAATCGCTCGACGTCTCGTCGCCGTTCAGGAACAAGCGCAGCGACTCGGGGGCGTTCCAGCGAATGGGAAGTTCGTTGGTTGCGGTGCGGTAGTCGAGGGGCCCATCGCTGCTGAAGTTGAGCTGAAAGTTGAGCGCGGGCAGGTAATCGCCGCGGCTGGTGCGCAGCAGAACGTTGCGGGCGGCGAGATCGCGATGGACAATCTTTTCCTGATGCAGATGCTGGACGTCCGCGAAAGTCATCTCGATGGATTCAATGTCCGCAACATCGAACGGCGTGCCAGGCGAGCGGAAGCGTTGCATGCCCTTGTAGAGCGGGTTGTTGCCCTTGAGCCCCTTGTCTTTGTACAACGGATTGTTCATGACACCCGCCGGATCCGGGATTTCGGAAAGGCTGACCAGGCTCATCCCGTAGAACCGGACGTTCGGCTGCGGAGCCAGGCCGCTCGAGGCCGACGGCTGGATCGAAAGCTCAAAGGTGTGCGACATCCACTGCGTGAGGGCGGCGGAGGCCGAAGCGGCGCAGGCGGACATGGCAGCGACAACGCCGACGAGCGGCACAAGGCGGGGAGTGTTCATGGTCTGTCTCTCTCGTGCGTGCGGAACCTCGGAGGCGGAAACTCCGGCGAGTCGAGTATCGCAGAAGGCGGCGATGGAATCAATCGAGAATGGGGGCTCTTTCCTGAGGTTTGCCGAGTTCTCGGGCGGATGACGCGACCACGCGGGCGATGTGGCAGGATGATCGGTTGCTTTGCGCCGGTGATCGTCGGCGGTGGCGAGCTCGCGGCGCGGTGGCACGGCTGCTTCGCCGCGCTCACCACCACCCCGCCGCGGCTGTCGCGGAGCGGGGTGGAAGTTGGTGGGTGGAAAGTGGTGGGTGGAAGGCGGGTGAACGGGGGAACGTGACTCAGCGCCGGCGACGGGCCATGACCAGCCCGCCCAGAGAGAGCAAGGCGAACGAGCCGGGCGTGGGGATCACGTCGATGGTGATGCTGAAGATGACGCCGGAGACGAGAACGCCCGCGTCGCGCTGATAGATGTACAGGTAGTTCCAGCCCGGTCCGAAGGTGAGCGAGGTGGTGTAGAAGGTGGAGGCGGCGTAGTTGCCGCCCTGGTGGGGAAGAGCGACGCCGTTGATGTACAGCGTGTTGGGGTTGCCGCCGAGGTAGGGGGGGAACCAGTCACCGCCGACGTCGTCGACGGCGTACTCGATGTTCATGATCCCGCCGGTGGCGCCGGCGGTGTTCACGAAGAAGGGGATGGCGTAGAGGCTCGAGCCGGGAAGGCCATAGCCCGTGCCGCTGACGGTGCCGTCGGAATTCACCTGCTGATCAACCCCGAAGTTGATCCAGCGTGCGGCAGTGTCAGAGATGCCGGGCGTCCAAGCCGGGTGAGCGTTGATGACCCTTGCGGATGGGCCGCTGGCGGCACCGGCAAAGTCGGCGGCGGTAAAGGGGGTGGGGCTGATCGCGCCGCCCGGAGGATTGTTGGGGAGATATCGCACGATGTCGTCGGTCTGGCCAGCCACGCCGGGCAGCCCGCCCACTTGGCCACTCCGCAGAGTGATGACCTCCGCGTTGCACAGCCCGGACGCACTCACCAATCCAGCCACAGCGACAACCATCGAAACGCGAGTCTTCATGGGCGACCTCCAGAGGCGGGGGGAAAACGTCGTCCCGCCGAGGAGAATTGCCTCCGAGCACCCGAACCTTGCAGAGCGGGAGCGGAATTCTTCGAAAGACTGCTCGGCGCGGCAAGAATGCGGGTCGGCACGTGAGCGGAGGCCGCGAGTCGGGAGGACGACGCGATGATGTGGCTGGTCTTTGTCGGAGCGGGGTTGGGAGGCGTGGCGCGGTGGGGCGTGGGGCTGTGGCTGCCGCGGACCGAGGCGGGGGCGTTTCCGTCGGCGACGCTTGTGGTAAACGTGGTGGGATGTCTCGTGATTGGCCTGGTGGCGGGTGCTTTGGCGGCGGGCTGGCGCGAGGGATGGAGCGGGCGCGACGCGGTGCGGGCGTTTGTGATCGTCGGCCTTCTGGGCGGCTTCACCACCGCGTCGAGCGTGGCGTGGGAGACGCTGCAGCTTGCGAGCGTCAGCCCGGCGCGGGCGCTGCTGTACGTGATGCTCACCAACACGCTGGGCCTTGGGGCGGCGTGGTCGGGCCTTGCCGCGGCTCGGGCGCTGATGGCGCCCTGAGGAGGTCCGCGGGGCGGGCGAACGTGCGTATCGAGACTTGAAGGAACGCGCCGGCGCTTTCGCGCCGGACGCGCCAAGGGAGATCACTCTCAGAATCTGGATCGCGGCCCGTCCGTGCGCCGGATCCTGGTGTCGCGTGGCCACCCAGCCGACGCGCACACCGCAGGGAACGTCAGGGTGTGTGGGACGCGGGAAAGGCCCGCATGCTCAGCGTCGGCGGCGACGGAGCAATTCCCACCACGGGTCACGATCGACGTCGATGGACGCGACCTTGATGGCGTTGCGGGCCGCGGATCGAAGGACCGCGCGGCCCGATCGTCTGGGCTTGTGGTCGGGCCCGGGACTTCGAGAGGCCACGCGCAGCAACGGGCGGACGCGTGACTGGAGGAAGTTGGCCGGCAGGCTAAAGAAGCCGCGACGGACCAGCGAAGAGGTGGGGGCGTCAGACATGGGATGCTCCTGTGAGGGCGCTTGCAGATGAGCGCCGTGCGTGCGAAAGGTGGAACGGCCGCCGGCGGCGGCCACGGACGTGAGAAACGCAGCGCCGACTCGGTTGTCCGGGCGAGGCTGCACGAATCGCTCGGCACGAGGCCGAGGGGTGAGCGGGTGAATGAACGGGTGGGGGCACACGTGTGCGTGGATGGATGTGAAGGTCGAGGCGTTGATAGGGCTTGATCAGGCGACCGAGAGTGCCCGGGCGTGGGTGTCGTGCGTGCGCACGCCGATCGCATCGGCGGTTGGCTGAGCGTCGCGGCCTGGGAGCGGGGCGTCCTGAAGAGGCGGCAACGCGGGCAGGACGCGACGATCTCGCACGGCCTGGCGGCGCTGCTCGGTGCGCAAGGCGCGCTCGAGCAGCCCGGCGATGCGCCGGTCGGTCGGCACGGCGAGGCGTGACTCGATGGCTCGGTCTTGGTCGCCCAGCGTGCTGACGTCGACCGTGTACTTCAGGCCGTCGACGCCGGTGATGAAGTCGAGCGTGCCGACGTCAACTTCGTGCGCCCGGAAGAACGCGCGGTAGCGATAGACGATGGGGTCGTCGAGCGTGGGGAGGATCTCAACCTGACTGTCGGCGGGAGCGTCGGTGAGCGGGACGCGGGCGGCGAAGGTCAGCTCTCCGGCGATGAACTGCACCCGGGTCAGGAAGGGCTCGCGCGGGCGGACGTACTCCTGCAGCACGGTCACATCGTCGGGGCCCGGCGTGAAGTCGGGGTCGGCGATGTGGTCGTAGAGCGACTCAAGGCTCGTCAGGAGCCGAACGCCGCGACCGGCCGTGCCGCGTCCGGGCTTGATGAGAAGCGGGAGCGGGAATCCTCTCGCGGCGTGGAAGACGGCCTCGCGTCCGCCGACGACCGAGACGCTGCGCGGCGTGCGCAGGCCTGCGGCACGCAGCGCCAGTTGCTGGCGAGAGCGTGAGATCTGCAGTTCGAACGAACGCGTCGCGTTGATCAGCGGCCGGTTGTGCGCCTCCAGCCACGCCAGCAGTTCGCGCGTGTGCGTCACGCTGTGCAGGTGGCCGCGCGTGTGTGCGCCGGGGCTCATCCGGTTGAAGTAGACGCCCGGCGGGGGCACGGCGTCGGGATCGATCGCGCCCTGATTCACGTACCACTCGTCCCACGCGACGCCCAACCGGTCAAGCTCGGACGCCAGGGTTGTCAGCGAGTCGGCATGCTCATGGATGACGTAGATCTTCACAACACACTCTCCACGCGCGGCGTGCTCGGAAAACGAACACCGCCGCGAAAAGGCCTGATTTGGGGGGAAACAAGGAGGAACGGTCCGGGGTCTTCGGGGCAGCTATTCGTGCGAGAACGTCAGTTCTGCGAGCACGTGCCTTGCAGCCCTTGCGTCGTTTGACGCGTGCACCAGCAGGTGCAAACGGGCGTGGCGCAGGCCATGCAACAACGCGTGCGGCGTTTGGTGCCGCGAACGTGCTGCGAAATGGCTAGGGCCAGAGTGGACATCGTTCCCAAAGTTCTAGGCGCGCCAGGCGATGCGGTCCAGTGCCTCCCGCGCGGCGTGCCGACATGTTCCAAAGTCGTATCGGACGCGGATACCCGCGTTCTTGAGCATGTCGCGGGCTTTCGATGCCGCAGGGGGCGTGCGGTTACGCATCTGCGGCCCGCGAACGTCGCGCGATCTTCGCGCGCGGGGCGGGCTTTGGCGGGGGTGGCGGGCTGGGCTCGGGTGTGAGGGGTCTCACGCGCCCGAGCTGCGCCGGATCAAACTCTTCGCGCGTCAGCGCCCAGCGCTCGTGATCGCGCCAGCGCCCGTCGATCTCCAGCAGACGCAGGGCCGTGCCCTCGTGACGGAACCCGAGCTTGCGCACGACGGCGAGAGAAGGCGTGTTGTGCGGCTGGACGCCCGCTTCGACGCGGTGGAGGTCGAGGCGTCCAAACGCGAAGCGCAGCGCCAGGAAGAGCCCTTCGGTCATGTAGCCCCGATTGGCGAATTGCTGGGCGATCCAGTAGCCGGTGGTACAGCTCTGCATCACCCCGCGTCGGATGTCGTTGAGGCCGACATAACCGACGATGCGCCCGTCCGTGCGCTCGCAGATCAGGAAGCGCTGGCGGTCCTCGGTGTTGGCGGCGGAGAAGAACGAAGTCCAACGCTCGCTCTCGGAGCGCACGCGCTGCCGAGGCTCCCACGCGAGGAGGTACTCCAGGCACGATTCGCGCAGACGCACCCACTCGTCCCGATCGTCGGGAGTGGGGCGGCGGAGAAAGACGAGCGACCCCGCCTCGACGGCGTCGGGCGCCGACTTACTCCCACTCGATCGTGGCCGGCGGCTTGCTGGAGATGTCATAGACCACCCGATTCACGCCGCGCACTTCGTTGATGATGCGGCTGCTGATCGTCGCCAGCACCTCGTGGGGCAGGCGTGCCCAGTCGGCGCTCATGAAGTCCTGCGTCTCTACGGCGCGCACCGCGACGACGCTGTCGTACGTGCGGCCGTCGCCCATCACTCCCACGCTCTGCACCGGCAGAAGCACCGCAAAGACCTGGCTGGTCTTGCGGTACAGATTCGCGCTGATGATCTCCTCGAGCACGATCTCGTCGCACGCGCGCAGCACCTCGAGCTTCGGCCGCGTGACCTCGCCCAGCACACGCACGGCCAGACCCGGTCCGGGGAAGGGGTGCCGCCAGATCAGCGTCTCGGGCAGGCCCAGCACCTCGCCAAGCTTGCGAACTTCGTCCTTGAAGAGATCGCGGAGCGGCTCGACCAGCTCAAAGCCCAGTTCCGCGGGCAGCCCGCCCACGTTGTGGTGCAGCTTGATGCCCGCGCTCTGGCCCGCGTGCCCGTGCCCGCTCTCGATGACGTCCGGATAGAGCGTGCCCTGCGCGAGGAAGTGCGCGTCCTTGATGTCGCGCGACGCCTGCTTGAAGACCTCGATGAAGCGGTGCCCGATGCGACGGCGCTTCTCCTGAGGATCGGTCACGCCGGAAAGATCGCTGAGGAAGTCGCGCTCCGCGTCGACCACGCGCAGATCGATGTGGAAGTGATCGCGGAACGTGGTCTCGACCAGCGTCCGCTCGCCCTTGCGCAAAAGGCCCGTGTCCACGAACACGCACGTGAGCTGGCTTCCGATCGCCTTGTGCAGAAGCGCCGCGACAACCGACGAGTCGACGCCGCCCGAGAGCCCGCAGACGACGTGGCCCTGACCGACCTGGCGACGGACCGCCTCCGCGGCGTTGGCGGCAAAGTCGGTCATGCGCCACGTGCTCTGACACTTGCAGACATTGAACAGAAAGTTTCGCAGTAGATCGCTGCCGTGCGGCGTGTGGGTCACTTCCGGGTGGAACTGCACGCCCAGAAAAACGCGAGAGTCGCTGCGCAGCCGCACCGCCGCGAAGGGGCAGGTCGGGGTGGAGGCAAGCACGTCGAACGCGGCCTTGCCCGAGTCCTGCACCTGGTCGCCGTGCGACATCCAGACGGTCGTCTTCTCGGGGATCGACTGGAAGAGGTCGGACTTTTCCGACACGGTGATGTGCGCCCGGCCAAACTCGCGGTGCTCGGCACGTCGGACCGATGCGCCGAGAAGATGAGCGCCGAGCTGCATCCCGTAGCAGATCCCAAGAACCGGCACGCCCAGATCGAGCACACGCGGGTCGATGGTCGGTGCGCCGGCGTCATAGACGCTCGAGGGGCCGCCCGAAAGGATGATCCCGCGAGGCTTCATCGCTCGAAGCTCGTCCAGCGGGATCGACGGCGAGACGAGGACCGAGTAAACACCCGCCTCACGGACGCGGCGTGCGATGAGCTGTGCCGTCTGGCTTCCGAAGTCGACGATCGGGATGAGGTCTCCCGGGACGATCGGAGAGGCGGAGGGGCGGGCGATGGTGGGGGTGGAAGTGCTCAAGGGGCGCTCGCAGGAGTGGGGGGCAGTGTACGTCGCAGACCCCCGCGCGCGGGACGGGCCCGGGCCTGATAGGATCGACCGCGTGAATGTTCGGGAGTTCATACTGCTGGCGTCGATGGCGTGCGTCCTCGGCGGCTGCGCGTCGTACGACGCGCGATTCGATTCTCCGGATCCGACGATGCGCATGCTCGCGATCGTTGAGTCGAGCGGGTCGAACGCGGACGCCGATTACCCACATCTGGTTGCCGCGCTCGACGACGGGGATCCGGAGGTTCGTCTGCTGGCGATCCGAGTGCTGGAGCGAAGGACCGGAACGACGCGGGGCTTCGACTGGGCCGCCCCGGCCGCCCAGAGGGCCGGCGCGCTCAAGGAGTGGAAAGAGTGGGCGGAGCAGTACGTGACCACAGTTTCGAGCGTCGGGAGCGGCGCGACCGCCCGGAGCGGCTCGCGTCCCAGGCGGGGCTCGACTTCCCGCGTGCGGTCCCGGGGGCAGGAGCAGACGACGTGAGCCTCGCGATCGATCCCGCATCGGTGCGCACCGAACCTTCGGTCCGGGTTGAGTTGCTCAGCGACCCGATTTATCTGAGCGGCGCACGCGAGCTTGTGGCGGCCGTCGCGAGGCGTCTGGGATTCCGCGATGTCGACTGCGGTCAGATCGCCCTCGCTGTCGACGAGGCGCTCTGCAACGTCATGCGTCACGGATATGACAAGCGACTCGACCAGCCGATCTGGCTGAGCCTCTGGCCCTACGCGGGAACGGCTCAGCAACCTGTGCGAGGGATCACGATCATGCTCGAGGATCTGGCGCGGCAGATCGAGCCGGAACAGATCCGGGGTCGCGAGTTGACGGATATCCGCCCCGGGGGGCTGGGGGTTCACATGATCCGTGAGATCATGCAGCGGGCGGAATATGCCAAGCGAGACGGAGGCGGGATGCGATTGACCATGTCCAAAGAGCTTTCGGTGCCCGGCGAGAGCAAAGGAGACTCCCATGCCTGACGGGCACGCGTTGCAGGTCGGCTTTGATGCTCGCGGTTCCGCGACGGTCATCACGCCCCAGGGCGAGATCGGCTACAGCGAGGCGGGCGTCTTCCGCACGTGGCTGCGCAAGGCGCACGAGTCCAAGGCGCCGCGCATTGTGGTCGATCTTTCCAAGGTTGACTACATGAACACCCCCGGCGTGGCGACGCTCGTGGAGTCGCTCCAGATATCCAAGCGCAGTCGCACCCGCCTGATTTTGGCGGGCATGAACGACAAGGTCTTCGCGATCTTCAAGATCGCGCGGCTGGACACGGTGTTCGAGATCTCGTCGTCGGTGGACGAGGCGGTCGCCAAGCCGTAGGGGTCGTTTTTCGCATGAGCCAGTCGGCAACCAAGCCTTCCAATCTGGAACCACCCGCGCCGCCCACTCCGCCGGAGGGGCTGGACCGCGTGGTGTCCATCCTTGGCGAGCGTGCGATCGCGATGGTGCGGCACATCGGCGCGATGACGCTGCTCTTCGCCGACGTGGCCTGGTGGGTCGTGCGTTCCTTCTATCAGCCCAAGGTCCGGCTTGGTCGTCAGGCGATCGTGACGCAGCTTGTCCGCATCGGCGTTCGCTCGATCGGCATCGTCAGTCTGGTCTCCGGATGTGTCGGGCTCATCCTCGCGTTCCAGCTCGCCCCCCCGCTTGATGAGTTTGGACAAAAAGACAAAGTCGCGAACATCGTCGGCGTGGCGATCCTGCGCGAGCTGGGTCCGCTGATCGCCGCGATTGTGCTCACGGGCTTCGCCGGCGCGTCGATCGCGGCGGAGATCGGCACGATGGTCGTCGGCGAGGAGATCGAGGCGCTCGAGGCCCACGCCATGAACCCGGTCAAGTTCCTCGTGGTGCCGCGGGTGCTCGCGTCGGTGGTGGGGCTGACGTGCCTGTCGGTGATCGCCAACGTGGTGGCGATTGCCTCTGCGCTGGGCGTGAGCATGCTTGCGCTGGACATTTCGTACTCGGTCTTCATGACCAACCTGCTCGATCAGGTGAAGCTGGTCGACTTTCTGACCGGTGTGTCCAAGGGCGCGGTCTTCGGGCTGCTGATCGCCGTCATTGCCTGCTACAACGGCCTTCGGGTGACGGGCGGTGCGGCGGGCGTCGGACAGGCGACCACCGGCACCGTCGTGCAGTCGGTCGTCGCGGTCATCATCTGCGACTTGATCTTCACCACGATTTTCTTCGCGCTCAAGCTGGTCTGAGGGACGTTTCGAGCGGGATTGGCGGGGCGTGCGCCCGTACCATCCGGGCCCATGGCCAAGGCTTCGTCTCGTCCATCCAGGAAACCGTCTGTTCACGCCGGCCCGCGTCTGGCGATCATCGTCAGCCGCTACAACGCCACCATCACCGACCGCCTGTGTCTCGGCGCGGTCGAGGCGTGTGTCGGAGCCACCGGACGCACCCCGACGGTCATCGACGCCCCCGGGTCGTTCGAACTCCCGGTGCTGGCTCACGCCGCGGCTCGTTCCGGCGGGTTTGACGGCGTCGTCGTGCTGGGCTGTCTCATCAAGGGCGAGACCATCCATGATCGCGTCATCGCCGACTCGGTGGCGCAGGGGATCCAGACGGCGCAGATGCTGACCGGGGTGCCCATCGCTTTCGGCGTGCTCACGGTCGATTCGGCCGCCCAGGCTCAGGCCCGCGCGGGCGGCGAGCACGGAAACAAGGGTGAAGAGGCGGTTCGCGCGGTGCTGGACACGATCGAGTCCATGCGGGCGCTGCGAGAGGGTCGTTCACGCTCCCGCATCTCACGGACTGTCGCCGACAAAGCCCGCGCCCCCCGCCGGAGATCGCGATGACTGCCGGCTCGACCATCCGACGACTCGCGTTCCTCGCCGTCTTCCAGCTCGACGCGCGCCCCGATCTGGGCGATGAGGAACTGGCCGCCAGCGTGCTGAACATCGACGACCCCTCGCTCGTGAGCATCACGCCCGCGCAGCAGGCGGCGGCATGGTCGCTCGCGCGCGAGGCCTTCGCCGATCGCAAGCGATGCGACGACGTCATGCGACATCTGTCGCCGACCTGGCCCGCCTATCGCCAGGCCGCCGTCGATCGCGCTCTGCTTCGTCTTGCTCATTACGAGATCACCAGCGGCAAGGCGAGCGTCGCGCTGGCCATCGACAGCGCCGTGGAACTCGCCAAGGAGTTCAGCACCGAGAAGGCGCCGGGATTCATCAACGCCCTGCTCGACGCCGCCGCCAAACGCATGGCCGAGAAACGCTCGGCCAAGGCCGAGCGCGGCGCTGCCGCGCCCGACGACGCCGGCAACAGCGCCGGCCCCGAGACTCCGTCGACTCAGCCCGGCGGCCCGGAGCCCGCGTGATGGGCTTCTTCTCGTCCATCGTCTCCAAGCTCAAGAGCGGCCTGGAAAAGACCCGCGAGGTCTTCAGCTCCGGTCTGCGATCGCTGCTTCTGGGCAAGCGGCTCGACGAGAAGCTGATCGACGAGATCCAGACTCGACTGCTCCAGGCCGACGTGGGCACACGCACCACGACGCGGCTGGTTGACCAGCTTCGAGCCGACTTCCGAGCCGGTCGCATCGAGCAGGGCGATCAGGCGCTTGCGTACCTCAAGACCGAGATGAAGGCCGCCTGGCCGCCGGCCGAGCGAGAGCTGCGGCTGGCCCCGCAGCGACCGACGGTCATCCTCATGACCGGCGTCAATGGCGTTGGCAAGACCACCAGCATCGCGAAGCTGACGCGGCTCCTGCAGTCCCGCGGCCAGCGCGTGATGCTCGGCGCGTGCGACACGTTCCGCGCCGGCGCCGTCCGTCAGCTCGAGATCTGGGGCGAGCGGCTCGGCGTCGAGGTCGTCAAGGGGCAGCAGGGGGGCGACCCCGCCGCCGTCGCCTTCGACGCGTGCGCCGCGGCTCGCGCGCGCGGGGTGGACGTTCTGATCCTCGACACCGCGGGGCGCCTGCAGACACAAGACCCGCTGATGCGACAGCTCACCAAGATCCGCTCGGTCATCAGCCGCCAGATCCCCGGCGCGCCGCACGAGGTGCTGCTCGTGCTCGATGCCACCAGCGGCCAGAACGCTCTGCGCCAGGCCGAAGAGTTCGATCGCGCCGTCGCCGCCAGCGGCCCGCAGCCGCCGACCGATCGCACGCCCACCGACGGTGCAAACCCCAACGCCGTCACCCCTCACGGCGTCACCGGCATCTTCCTGTCCAAACTCGACGGCACAGCCAAAGGCGGCATCGTCGTCGCTATCCGCGACGTCACCAACATCCCCGTCAAGTTCGTCGGCGTCGGCGAAACCCCCGACGACGTGCAGCCCTTCGATCCCGAGTCGTTCATCGAGGCGATGTTCGCGGAGTGAACCGCCAATCTCGCTCCCGCGCCGGCCGATCAGTCGGTGGCCGCTAGTCCAGATACGCCTTCAACCCCTGCACGCCACCCTCGCGTCCGAACCCGCTTTCCTTGAAGCCGCCGAAGGGCGACGTGGGGTCGAACTTGTTGTAGGTGTTGCACCAGACGACGCCGCTCTTGATCTGCTTGGCGATTGAGAGCATCTTCGAGCCCTTCTCGGTCCAGATGCCAGCGGCGAGGCCGTAGGCGGTGTTGTTGGCGCGGCTGATCGCTTCCTCGGGCGTGCGGAAGGTCAGCACGCTGAGCACCGGGCCGAAGATCTCTTCTCGGGCGATCGTGTGCGACGGCTGCACGCCGGTGAAGAAGCACGGGCGGCACCAGTAGCCCTTCTTGGGCAGCGTGCTCGCGTTGGCGCGGCGGAGGGTCGCGCCTTCCTTCTCGCCCAGGCTCAGATAGTGCTCGATGCGATTGAGCTGTTCCTTGCTGTTCACCGCGCCGACGTCGGTGTTCTTGTCCATCGGGTCGCCGACGCGGAGCGAGGCGAGGCGGATCTCGAGTTTCTTGGTGACTTCCTCGACGATCGATTCCTGCACGAAGAGGCGAGAGCCGGCGCAGCAGACCTCGCCCTGGTTGAAGTAGATGCCGTTGATGATGCCCTCGACGGCCTGGTCGATGGCGGCGTCCTCGAAGATGATGTGGGGCGACTTGCCGCCGAGTTCGAGGGTGAGGCGCTTGAACTTGCCGTCGGGTCGCGGCCCGGCGGTGGCCTTGGCGATGCGCTTGCCGACTTCGGTGGAGCCGGTGAAGGCGACCTTGTCGACCAGCGGGTGCTCGACGAGCGCCTTGCCTGTGCGGCCGTCGCCGGTGATGATGTTCACGACGCCGGGGGGCAGGCCGATCTCTTCGAAGATTTCGGCGAGGCGCAGCGCGGTGAGCGGCGTGGTCTCGGCGGGCTTCAGGACCACCGTGTTGCCGCAGGCGAGCGCGGGCGCGATCTTCCACGCGGCCATCAGCAGCGGGAAGTTCCACGGGATGACCTGCCCGCAAACGCCGACCGGGCGCAGGCCAGGGGCGACTTCGGGCAGAAGCTTCTTCCCACTCGATCCCTTGATGCCTCGATGCCTCGATGCCTTGCCCGCCACGTACTCAAGCTTGTCCGCCCAACCCGCGTGATAGAAGAAGTGAGCCGCCACGAGTGGGATGTCCACGTCGCGGGATTCCTTGATCGGCTTCCCGCTGTCGAGGGTCTCGAGCACGGCGAGTTCGCGGCCGCGTTCCTGGATGCGGCGGGCGATGCGGAAGATGTACTTCGCACGCTCGATCGCGGGCAGTCCGGCCCACTTAGGCAGCGCAGCGTGGGCGGCCTTCACAGCCCGGTCCACGTCGGCGTCGGTCGCTTGCGTCACCTCGGAGAGCGTCTCCTCGGTCGCCGGGTTGAGCGTGGAGAACCGCTCGGCGTTGCGCGGCGTCTGGAACTTGCCGTCGATGAACAGGCCGTAGGTCGAGGCGATGTCCACCTTCACGGTCTCGGGCGCGGGGGAGTAGTCCCAGCCGGGCTTGGACGGCTTGGCAGGCTTGCCCGAGGAGGCACCGGGAAGAGAGGGGGCGTTGGTGTCGGCGGTGGTCATGCGTTGGTCCAGCCGTGTCGATGCGAGCGAGTGGAGCGTGCGTGCGATGCGCTCAGGCTTCGGTGACGTCGTACTGAGCCCGGTACTTGCCGGTGTGCAGCCAGGAGATCTGGCGCAAGATGTCGTTGGCAAGGGCGGAGGCTCCGAAGCGCCACAGTTCCGGCGTGAGCCAGCCGCCGGGGTGTTGGTCGTCCACGCTCGTGCCGACGGTGGGGAGCGAGCCGAGGGTTTCCTTCACCATGACGAGGTAGTGCAGCGACTGCTTGGCGGTGCGGATGCCACCGGCGGGCTTGACGCCGACGAGCTGACCGGTCCGGAGGTACCAGTCGCGCACGGCTTCAAGCATGACGAGCGTGACGGGCATGGTCGCGGCGGGGGTGACTTTGCCGGTGCTGGTTTTGATGAAGTCGTAGCAGGGAAGGGATCCCCCCGGAGAGTGGGGCATCGAGGCATCAAGGGATCGAGGGTCGGAAAGAGCGGCGTGGGTGCCGTTCGCCGAGCCATTGACGGTGCCATTCGCGGTATTCGCGTCTGACTTCTTCACTCCGTCTCTTCGTCTCTCCGTCTCTGCGTCTCTTCTAGCCTCCGCCATCGCCACGATCGCCAGATCGCTCGCCCGCCGCACGTTGTCGAGTGTTTCGAGTTCGCCGGTTTCGAGGATGACCTTCAGCGCGATCGGGCGGCCGACGGCGGCGCCTTCGCGCAGGCAGGTGGCCTTCACGTCGCGGATCTCGTCGGCAACGACGTCGTACTTGCCGCTGAGGAACGCCCCGCGGTTGATCACCATGTCGATCTCGTCGGCTCCGTCGCGGATGGCTTTTCTGGTGTCCTCAAGGCGAACGTCGAGCGGATACTGGCCGCTGGGGAAGCCGGTGGCGACGGAAGCGATCTTGACGCGGCCGAGGGCGCCGAGTTCTTCAAGCGTCTGCTTGCAGAACTGCACCATCGACGGATACACGCACACGGCGGCGACGCTGGGCAGATTGTCGGGCAGATCGCTCTGGCCGGTGCCGGGGTTGACGGCCTTGACGCACAGGGCTCGGACCTTCTCCGGCGTGTCCTTGCCTTCGAGGGTGGTGAGGTCGAGCGTGGAGAGGGCGAGGCGCAGGCCCGCCATCTTGGAAGACTTCTTGATCGAGCGTTTGGTGAACGCCGCGGCACGCTCTGCCGCCATGACCGCGTCAACCCGGGGAGAATGAACCTGTCGGGACATGCGAGAATGGTACGCGAAGCGCCGGGGCGCCCTGTCGAGGCACGGCCCGGTCGGTCGGTCCACACGAGGTGCGTGCGGAGGCTGGACCGAAGCCCGATCCGGGGGCTTAGCGGGCCCGGCCGCGCGAGGTGTTGGTGCGGGCGTTGGGCAAGGGGGCGGACGGTCCTCGCTCGGTCGGCAGGTTCGCGGCCTTCCATTCCTTCAGGCCGCCGGAGAAGAGTCGGACCTCGTCGTAGTCCATGGCAAGCATGCGCTTGACGACCGCGCGGGCGATCGGGCTGGACGGGTCATCGCCGTAGACGATGATCTGGCGGAACTGGGTGATGCGCGGGTCGCGACCCTTGTCGCCGTCGAAGCGGGTGAGGAGCAGGTTCCGCGCACCGGGGATGTGTTCGTCCTCAAACTGAGGCTGCGGCCGCGGGTCGATGAAGAGAACCGCCAGCGGGTTGCCCTTGGCGTCCTGCCAGACTTCGGAGACCTCGGCAAGCTTGACGTTGACGATGTCGGTGTCGCGTGTGTCTTTCTCACATGCCGCGAGGGCAAGCGTCGCGAGCGCAACGAGCAGGAATCTTCCCACGCGGGCGGGCATCCAAAGGAGTGCCAGATCGGAGGGGGTGGTAGCGGCAGGGGCATGGGCGGACATCGGGGTAGAGTACCCCGCACCCGCAGAATGTGACGGTGCCAGGGAGGTCGGACCATGTGGATGACAGCAAGCCTGTTGGGCCTCGCGCTCGCGTTGGCACCTGACGCACCCGAGCCGGAACGCACGCCTCACGCCAAGGCCCGCCTCATCAGCGAGGACGCCGCCCTTGTCGCGGGGAGCACCCAGACCCTGGGGATCGACTTCGTGATCGACAAGGGCTGGCATCTGTACTTCAACGGCCTCCCCGGCACCGGCAATCCTCCGAAGATCAACAATTCGATGCTGCCCCCGGGCGTGACGCTCGGCGAGATTCAATGGCCCGCGCCGAGCCGACACATTTCTCCCGGCGACATCTACGACAGTGTGTACTTCGACCGCGTGACGCTGCTGCTGCCCGTCACCGTCGCGCCGAACGCCACCCCGGTCGCCGCATCGAAGATCACCCTCGAACTCGAGTGGCTGGAGTGCTCGGACGTGTGCATGTTCGGGGCGGCGACGGTGGGGCTCGAGATTCCGATCCTCGCTCCCGGGTCGCCGACCACGCGCAGCCCGGAGGCGCCGTTGATCGCCAAGAGTCGAGCCACACTGCCTCAACCCCTGGCCGCAGACAGCCGCGTCCGGCCCACACTCACCAACGACGGTCAGTTCAACCTGCGCGCGATGCGAGCGACGCGGATCGAGTTCTATCCCGGCCCCTCCTGCTCCGAGATCGACGGCATGCCCGAAGCGACGCTCGCCCTCTCGGACTCGATGAGCTTTCGGCTAGTGGATCGGGAGCGCCCCGGCCGAGTGCAAGGCGTGATCGGTGTCTGGCAGGGTGAGGGATCCACCCCAGCCTACTTCGCGATCGACGTCCGTCCCAAGCCGTAGTGGTCGATACCGGGCAGGTCTGGAGGCGGCCCGGGGATCTGGGCGATCTGGCCGATTCTGGCCTGATGGGGGCAACTTTTTCGGCCCCTGAGCGTCTGAAGAGAGGGGCGACGCGGCCCCCGTACGTTCTGTGCGATTCTTGATGTCGTCGGCCCTTTGAGGGCGGATGGAGTGGTTTTCGGTGCTTTCTGTCGAGCACCATGGAATCTGATCCCCGGGATGCCCCGGGTGTCGATCTAGAGAGCAGAAACCCGCGGCGACGGCGTGTGACTGTCGCCGACGATGAGTGAGCAACGGGTCGTTCGGCCGCCGTGTCGGCGGATCCGAGTGCCCAAGCTGGAGAACGAATTCATGAAGATCTCGAAACTGTCGCTGGTTGCGGTCCTGGCGTTGGGCATGGCGGTTCCGGCGTTCGCGAGCGAGCCCGCGACGACCTCCGACAAGCCCGCTCAGTCGACCCAGCCGGCCAAGACCGAGAAGGGTGAGAAGGGCGACAAGGGCTATAAGTCGGACAAGGGCGACAAGAAGGACGCCGACAAGAAGAGCGAAGGCGTCACCGTGGGCAGCATGGCCCCGCAGTTCACGCTGACCGACACCGACGGGAAGGAAATCTCGCTCAGCCAGTTCGCCGGCAAGGTGGTCGTGCTGCAGTGGTTCAACCCCGGCTGTCCCTTTGTCGTCAAGCACTACAACGGCGCCAGCACGTTCAACGACCTGAACAAGAAGTACTCCGACAAGGGCGTCGTCTTCCTCGCCATCAACTCCGGCGCCCCGGGCAAGCAGGGCGCGGGCAAGGACACGAACGTCAGCGCCAAGAAGGACTGGAACATCGGCTACCCCGTGCTCCTCGACGAGTCCGGCAAGGTCGGCAAGATGTACGGCGCGCAGCGCACCCCTGAGATGTTCATCATCAACAAGGACGGCACGCTCGCCTACCACGGCGCCATCGACGACGACAACTCGGCCAAGGGCATCGGCAAGACCAACTACGTCGCCAAGGCTCTCGATGAGATTCTCGCCGGCAAGCCGGTCTCGACCCCGACGACCAAGCCCTACGGCTGCACCGTGAAGTACTGAATCTCCCGAGCTTGGAGCCGCACGCCACGGCCTTAGGCCGAGGTTTGGATGGCGGTCCCGCTCTGGTTTACCTGCCTTGACGCGACGGGCTCCCATGCGGGGCCCGTCGCGTCGTTTCAGGGGCTTTCGCTCGGGTGAAGCCATTGCCGCAGCGAACCTGCCCGCGGCGTCGATAGCATCTCTCGGAGGTTGTGCATGCCCGACCCGCTGTCGTTCCTGAGCACGCTATTTGATCTTGGCATCGTTGTGCTCGGATTTGGCTTCATCATTTTCGTCCACGAACTGGGCCACTTCCTGGCCGCACGCTGGGCGGGGATCCGCGTGCTCGCGTTTGCCGTGGGCTTTGGTCCTGCGGCGCTGGCGTACCGCAAGGGGCTGGGTCTTCGGCGCGGGGGGACGGAGGAGGAAGTCCGTCGAGTCATCAAGGATCGGCCGGAAATGGCGGCCCGGATCTCGCCGACGGAGTATCGACTCAACTGGCTTCCCTTCGGCGGGTACGTCAAGATGCTCGGGCAGGAGGATCTGAACCCCGACGCGGTCAGTTCGGCGTCGGACTCCTACCAGAACTGCGTGCCTTGGAAGCGGATGATCGTCATCAGCGCGGGCGTGGTGATGAACATTCTGACGGCGGCGGTTCTGTTCATGATCGTGTTCAAGGTCGGGCTGCGCACCGAGCCGGCGATCGTGGGCGAAGTTGCGCCGGGCTCTCCGGCCGCGGTGAGCGTGGCCGTTAACTCCCAGTCCGACGTAACCAGCCCGGGCCTTCGCGCGGGCGACGAGATTCTCTCGATCAACGGCTCGACGCCGCGACAGTTCAGCGACGTCGTGATGGAAGCGGCCATGGCGTCACGCGGCGAGCCTCTGGACGTTCGCGTTCGGCGCCCGGGCGTCGAACGAGAGCTTTCGTTCTCGATCGTGCCCGACGCCGACCGTGCGTCGCGATTGCTCGAGATCGGCGTGCGCCCGGCCGCGTCCACGCTGTTGGTGGACGCTCGCACGCAGGCGGCGCGCCAGGAGATCGAAGCGGCCCTCGCAAGACTCGGGCTCGGCGGCGTGCAGGCGGGCATGAGGCTCGAGACGATCAACGCCCAGCCCGCGCGATTCGCCCACGATCTGGCCGCGGCGGCGGATGTCTCCGGCGGCAACCCGCTGCGGCTGGGATTCGTCTCGTCGAGCGGGGAGCGCGTCGAGAGTGTGATCGATCCAACGCCGCGGCTGGAGCAAAGTCGCGTGCGCGGCCCGTCGGGGGAGGTCCAGCGGGTGGAGCACCTGCTCGGCCTTTCGGGGGTCTTCCGGATTCGGTTGGATCCGACGATGACGCGCGCGCGGGGCATGGGCCTGCAGGACGGAGATGTGATGGTGCGTTTGGGTGCGATCGAGTACCCAAGCCCCGCCAGCGCGGTGGCTCAGATCCGTGCCAGCGCCGGAAGGGAGCTGCCCGCGATCGTGCGACGCACGGAGAAGGGTGTCGCGACCGACATCGCTCTGCAACTCCGCGTCTCGCGCGAGGGAACGTTGGGCGTCGGCGTGGGCGACACGATCGACGAGTCGACCTTGCTTGGAAGTCCGGTGGCGAGCGTATTGGCCGAGGATCGCGGGGATCCGGCCAAGAGCCCGGTCATCACCACCGCCGCGGCACGCGCGGGCATTCCGGCGGGTGCGGTGATCCTGCGCGTCGCAGGTCGGGACGTGCAGAACTTCGGCGAGATCCGTGCAGCCTTGCGTGACGCCAGCAAGGACGCGTTGGCGGCTGCGGCCCCGGCGAAGGTGCCGCTTGATCTGCAGACTGCACGCGGCACGCCCGAGACGATCGAACTCGAGCTCACCGCCCAGGAAGTGCAACGTCTGCACGCCCTGGGCTGGCGCGTCGCCCTCACGCCGGAGTATTTTCAGCCTGAGCAGACGTTGCTCCAGGCGAGCGGCCCGCTCGACGCCTTGCGCACCGGTCTGAGCGAGACCCATCGCATCATGATCATGACCTACGTCACCTTCGCACGCCTGTGGGAGGGCACGGTGCGGGTCGAGCACCTCAAGGGCCCGGTCGGGATTGCCCATGTCGGGACATTGATCGCCGATCGCGGGCTGATCTGGGTGCTCTTCTTCATGGCGCTCATCAGCGTCAATCTCGCGGTGGTGAACTTCCTCCCGCTGCCGATCGTCGACGGCGGACAATTCCTGTTTATCCTCTACGAGCAGATCTTCCGGCGCCCCGTGCCCATCAGCGTCCAGAACGTCGCCACGCTCGCGGGTCTGCTGCTCATCGGGTCGCTGTTCGTCATCGTCACGTTCAACGACATCACCAATCTCTTCCGCGGCTGATCCGCGCGAGCGCGGACACACGCGGCGGCATGGAGGCAGGACAGATTGAGCGTGATCCTCGACCTGCTTCCGCTCCTCGGTGTCGGACTGCTCGTCTACTGGCTTGCGCTCGTCCTCGTGACGTGGCGAGGGCTCGTCGTGCCGGTGCGGCGCGGCTACACATGGGCGGTCGCCAAGGGACTCGCGGGAGATCCGGGCGAACTCGAACGGCCGCGGGATTTTCGCCGCTTCAGCTTCGTATCGAGAGGGCGAACGCTCTCAGCCTGGGACATCGCCGGAGATGCTCCGGGCGGCCCATTGCTGGTGATGACCCACGGCTGGGGCGAGTCGAAGGTCGTGATGCTCCAGCGAGCGTCGATCGCGGCCGCGGATGTGTCGCGCGTCGTTCTCTGGGATCTTCCGGGCCACGGCGAGTCGGAGGGACGCTCCTCGCTCGGCCTTCGGGAGAGCGAGGATCTCCTCACGCTGCTGCGCCTTCTGCTCGGTGACCGTGATGGCACCGACTCGTCTTCAACGCGAGGAGGGCACGTTGTGCTCTACGGTCGCTCGCTCGGGGCGGCGGTTTCGCTCGAGGCTGCCGGCAGACTCAGCGGCGCGAATCTCGCTGGGCTGGTGCTTGAGGGGCTGTCGCTGGATGTCGCGACGCCCTCGCGGGGCGTGTTGGCCGCTCGAGGGCTGCCGTGGCGGGTGAATCTCGGGCCGGCGATCGCGCTGCTTGGCGTGCTTGACCGACGGTGGGGCGGATCGGCCCCTCTTGCGGCCGCAAGGTTGGATGATGCTCAGCGCGTGCGATGCCCGGTGCTGGTGCTGCACGGCGATGGCGACGAGATCTGCCCGCCGGCAGACTCACGCCGGATCGTCGAGGCGTTCGCGTCGCACGGCGTCGGCGCAACGCTCCTCGAGGTGGCCGGGGCGGGGCACCTGGACGTCTGGGAAGCGCCCGGCAGCCCGGCGGCTTCGCGACTGGCGGACTTCCTGCGAGGCGCGGGCGATCCGTCGCGTCACGCTTCGTAACGCCAGCGATCGCAGCCTCGCAAACAGGGACTTAGTGGCCCGTGTCGCCGGTCTTCTTCTCGGGGATCAGTGCCGAGAGCACGACGGCAAGAGAGAGCGTGCCGAGCACGGCGATGAGCGAGACCGTGGTGTCGATCTTGATCGCCTTCGACGCCGTGAGCCCGATCTTGTCGAGATACGGCGGAACCGACAGGAGCAGGAGCTTGACCCCGACGAAGGCGAGAATGAGGATCAGCGCGGGCTTGAGGAAGCGGAACTTGGCGATCAGAGCGGCGAGGCAGAAGTAGAGCGCGCGCAGGCCCAGGATCGCGAAGATGTTGCTCGTGAAGACGATGAACGGGTCGGGTGTGATCGCGAAGATGGCGGGGATGGAGTCGACGGCGAAGACCAGGTCGGTGATCTCGACCATGATGAGCGCGAGAAAGAGAGGCGTGATGGCCCACTTGGCGCTGAGGGTTCCCTGCGGGGCCGGATCCTGCGTGAGTTTGCCGGTCGCTGCGTCGGCCGAGTAGGTCGGGGCGATGGTGCGGCGGGTGAAGAACTTCTGGCCGTCGAAGAAGGTGACGGTGGGGAAGATCTTCTGAGCGAGCTTGACGAAGATGTTGTCGCGCGGGTCCTTCTCGCTCTTGATGACAGCCATCTTGAGCGACGTGAGCAGCAGGAAGCCGCCGAAGAGGATGAGGACCCACTGATAGCGCAGGACCAGTTCGGCCCCGATGAAGATCATGATGCCTCGCATCACGAGTGCGCCGACGATGCCCCAGAACAGAACGCGGTGCTGGTACTTGTTGGGGATCGCGAAGAAGCCGAAGATCATCGCGATGACGAAGATGTTGTCCATCGAGAGCGACTTCTCGACGACGTAACCGACGAGATACTGCTTGGCGGCGTCGGCGCCGGTGACTTCCCCGGAGATGATGAGCGGCGCGGTGGCGTCGGTCTTGGCCGCCGGGTTGTACATGGGCGTTTCAAGCCCGAGTCCGAGCCAGTGCTTCTCGTAGGCCTGGTAGACGAAGACGGAAAAGAGCAGGCCGCACGTCACCCAAACGACCGACCAGGTCGCGGCCTCCTTGAAGGAGACCTCGTGTGCTTCACGGTGAAACACGCCCAGATCAAGGGCGAGGAAGAAGAGCACGAGAGCGATGAACAGGAAATAGGCCCACATCTTCCCTGAGGCGTGGGCGGTCTCGGACGCGGCGAGGAGAGTTTGCACCATGAGGGTGCAAGGTTATGCGGGCCAAAGCGCGACGCCCGCCGTCAGGCGGGCGCCGCACAGGAGGACGCGGGGGAGGCTCAGGCCGCGGCCCGGGATCGCCACCACTTCTCGAGCGAGATCACCGGGAGGATGATCATGCCCGCGAGCGTGGCGAAGGCCAGGTCACGCAGCGAGAGGGGGGCCGAGCCGAAGACGGTGTGCATCAGCGGGACGTAGATGAAGGCCGCCTGCAGCAGCAGGAGCGAGCCGATGCCGATGAACACGGTCTTGTTGCTGAAGAAGCCGATGGCGAAGATCGAGTCCTTCAGCGAGCGGCAGTTGAGCATGTAGAAGATCTGGAACATGATGACGGTCGTGACGGCCATGGTCTGCGCCTTGGCGAGGGCCTCGGCGGTGCGGCCGGCGGCGTTGTACTCGTAGAGGAACAGGCCGATCGCGCCCGCGGTCATCAGGATCGCGGCGAGGAAAGTGCGGAAGATCACGAAGCCCGAGAGCACCGGCGCGTCGGGCTTGCGCGGCGGGCGACGCATCACGTTGGGCTCCTTGGCCTCAAAGGCCAGAGGCAGAGCCAGCGCCACCGTCGCGACCAGGTTGATCCAGAGCAGCTGCGTCGGAAGCATCGGAAGCAGCAACTCCTTCACCGTTGTCGTCGCGTCGCCGATCACCTTCGTGACGTCCTGGAACGGGAAGAACATCACCGCCCACATCAGGATCATCGCAAGGCCCAGGTTCGTCGGCAGCACGAACGCGAGGCTCTTGATCAGGTTGTCATAGACGCGACGCCCCTCCTCGACCGCGGCGGCGATGGAGGCGAAGTTGTCGTCGGTCAGCACGATCGACGAGGCCTCCTTGGAGACGCTCGTCCCGGTGATGCCCATGGCGACGCCGATGTTGGCCTGCTTGAGCGCCGGCGCGTCGTTGACGCCGTCGCCGGTCATCGCGACGACCTCGCCGCGGGACTGCAGTGCCTTGACCAGCTTGAGCTTGTGCTCGGGCGCGACGCGAGCGAAGACGTTGCTCGTCGCGACGACGTCCTTGATCTGCTGGTCGTTCATCTCGGCGAGCTGCGCGCCCGTGACGGCCTTGCCGCCCTCGGGAACGATGTTGAGCTGGCGTCCGATCGCCGCGGCGGTCAGCTTGTGATCGCCGGTGATCATCTTCACGGTGATGCCAGCGGCGTGGCACTTCTTGATGGCTTCGATCGCCTCGGTGCGGGGCGGGTCGATCATGCCCTGAAGGCCCACGAGCGTCAGGCCCGAGGCCGCGTCGGGCATGCCGATCTCGGTCCGGCCCGGAAGCGACTTGGTGGCGAAGGCCAGAACGCGCATGCCCTGCATGGCGAGGCGCTCGACCTCGGCCAGCACGCGGGCGGCATCGATCGGCTGTCCGTCGGGCGTCACCGAGCAACGCTTGACGACGACCTCGGGCGCGCCCTTGACGATCATCAGACCGCCGCCGCGCTCGTGCAGCGTCGCCATGAACTGGTTTTCGCTCTCAAAGGGGATCGCGTCGAGCCGGCGAGACTGCTGACGCAGGGCGTCGCTGGCGATGCCGAACTTCTCGGCGGCGGTGATGAGCGCTCCCTCGGTCGGGTCGCCGGTGATCTGCCAGAGGCCGGCCTTGTCGCCTTCGGTCGCCTTGGCCAAGGTGGCATCGTTGCAGAGGGCGCCGACGGTGAGCAACTCGTTGATCGCGGCGGGCACCTGCGCGACGGTCTGATCGGCCTTCGTCAGATCGCCCACGGGCTCGTAGCCCACGCCCGTGACGCCCATCGAGCCAGTGCCGGGCGTCCAGACTGCCTGCACTGTCATCTCGTTGCGGGTCAGCGTGCCGGTCTTGTCCGAGCAGATCGTCGTCGTGCTGCCCAGAGTCTCGACCGCCGGAAGCTTGCGGATGACGGCGCGTCGGGCGGCCATGCGCTGCACGCCGATGGCGAGCGCGATCGTCACGATCGCGGGCAGGCCTTCGGGGATCGCGCCCACCGCCAGCGCGATGGCGAAGATCACCGTCTCGCGCAGGGCGGGGATCAGCTCAAGGCCTGTCGCCGTCATGGTGCGCCATGTGCCCACGATCAGCATCAGCACCGCGATCACGACGATCGCGACAGTGATGATCTTGCCGATCTTCGCCAGGGCGAGGGTCAGCGGGGTCTGAAGGTCGGTCGTCTCCTTGAGCATCTGGCTGATCTTGCCAAGCTCGGTGCGTCCGGCGGTCTCCACGACCACCGCCGTCGCCGTGCCGTAGGTGCAGAGCGTTCCGCCAAAGACCATGCACAGCCGATCGCCCACGCCCGCGGCCGGAGCGACCGGGGGCAGAGACTTCTCCGCCGGCACGCTCTCGCCCGTGAGCGCGGCCTCTTCCACCTGCAGATTGCGGACGGCGATCAGACGCATGTCGGCCGGGACGCGGTCGCCCGAAGCGAGCATCACCACATCGCCCGGGACGAGCTGCGCCGCGGGGATCGACGCCTTGGAGCCGCCGCGGAGGACCGTGACGTTCTCCGGCACCATCTTCGACAGCGCCTCAATGGCCTTGCCGGCCTTGAACTCCTGCACGAATCCGATGAGCGTGTTGAGCACCACAACGGCGAGGATGACCAGGCCGTTCTTGATGCCGTCGCCCGGGTCCACGATCATGGCGATGACGCCCGAAGCGATGAGGACCCAGATGAGCGGGTTGTTGATCTGGCGCCAGAGCAGATCGAGCGCGGTCTCTTTCTTGCCGCGCGGCAGTTCGTTGGGCCCGTAGCGTTCAAGGCGCTGATTCGCCTCGGCGACGCTCAGGCCTTCGGGCGTCGAGCCCAGAGCGAGCAGGACCTGCTCGGGGGTCTGGGCGTGCCACGGGGCGGCGTTGGGGACCGATGGGCTGACACTGGCGACGGTCGGAGGCATGGCCGTTCCTTCGGGAAGAGGGTCGATCTCCGCCGCCCGGGAAGCGGACGGTGGGGAGCGAACGCGAACTGTCGAAGGTCGGTCTTGCGTGGCGCTCGGCGGGGTGGATGCCGAACGCTCGAATGCACCGGAGCCCGCCAGAACCAGCGGACACGTGTTGACGGTGCACGCACCTTCGCTTGGAGGGCGAAGGTCGCTACTCCCCGACTCGGGAAATCCTTGGCGGCTGGATCGTCGCGATCAAGCGCTCGCGTGAGCGATGCGCGCGAAAAACGCGGATGAACAAGGCACCGCGCTCCGCAACTCAGACAGATTCATCCAAATCCGGATCGGCGCTCGCGTCGGACTCGGAGAGTTCGTCACTCTCGGCCGTATCGGACGCGGCGTCGGACAAGGTTGCCGGATCGTCGGACTGACCGAGCCGCGCGGCGGCCTGCTCGGTCTCCCGGGCGTTAAGGTCGGGGGATTCGTCATCGTCCGACGGATCCGGCTCGGCCAGACCTGGGCGATGCAGGGGCAGGGTTCCCAACTCGCTCTCGGCGCGGATCTCGCGATAGACGCTCCCGTCCACAAAGCCCTGGAGTTTGCGCGCACGGACCGGGTGCTGGAGCTTGCGGATCGCCTTGGCTTCGACCTGGCGCACGCGCTCGCGCGTGACCTTGAAGATGCGTCCGACCTCCTCGAGCGTGTAGGTGTATCCGTCGCCGATGCCGTAGCGGAGCTTGATGATCTCGCGCTCGCGGTAGGTGAGGGTCTTGAGGACACTCTCGATGCGCTGTCGGAGCATGTCCTGAGCGGCGGCGTCGCTGGGCGCGTCCTGGGCCTCGTCTTCGATGAAGTCGCCAAAGAAGCTGTCTTCGCTCTCTCCGACGGGCTTGTCGAGGCTGACGGGGTGGCGGCTGATCTTGATGACCCGGCGCACCTCGCTGGCGCTCATGCTGAGCTTTTCGGAGATCTCCTCGATCGTGGGCTCCCGGCCGGTCTCCTGCAGCGCGGCTTTCTGGATGTTGCGCAGCCGCGTCATGGTCTCGATCATGTGGACCGGGATGCGGATCGTGCGTGCATGATCGGCGATGGCGCGGGTGATGGCCTGGCGGATCCACCACGTGGCGTAGGTGCTGAACTTGTAGCCGCGCTTGTACTCGTACTTGTCAACGGCGCGCATGAGGCCGGTGTTGCCTTCCTGGATGATGTCCAGGAAAGGCAGTCCGCGGTTGCGATACTTCTTGGCGATCGAGACGACGAGGCGCAGGTTGCCGCCCGAGAGATCGCGCTTGGCCTGCTCATACTCCCAGAAGACCGTCTTGACGGCGCGGACACGGCGTGCGAGTTCGCCGGGCTCCTCGCGGACGAGGGAACGCAGGCCGTCAAGCTCCTCGCGGATGACGCTGACGTCGCCGGGCTCGAAGCGCTTGGGGTGCTTGGCCGCGCGGCGCAGATCGGCCTCCAGCTCGTGCATCTTGTTGGCGATGGACCGAAGCTTGCGAGAGAGCGGGATGATGCGGCCTGTACGGAGGCAGAGCTCTTCTGTGAGGGCGGCCAGGCGCCGGCGCCGGGTGGTCATGCGCGCCTTGAGCTGGGCCGCCGACTCCTCGTCGGCCGTCAGCCGCGCCTGATTCAGAAGCTCCCAGTCCGATCGGTTGCGTTCGAGCAGCTTCTCGATGGTGCGCAGGTTCAGGGGGATGCGCTTGGCGATCTTCTCCTTGGCGTTCTCCTCCGCGGTGCTGATGCGCATCGTCCGGTCGAACGGAAGCTCGCCGGAGTGCACCAGGCGGAGCGTGTCGACGGCCTGCTGCACGACGTAATCGCTCTCGAGGCAGCGGCGTCGGAAGATCATCCGGGTCGTCTCGATCTTCTTGGCGAGGCGGATTTCCTCTTCGCGTGTCAGCAGCGGGATCGTGCCCATCTGCGAGAGGTACGTGCGCACCGGGTCGTCGACGCGACGCTGCGAGCGGTCGAGCAGATTCCAGTCGCGCGGGTCGTCGTCGAGGCCGTCGTCGTCGTCGGGCTCTTCAGCGTCGGAGGGCGATGCAGTACCCGCGACGGGGGATGTGTCCTGCGTTGGCGCAGAGCCGGTCGTCGATGCGGGCGTTGCAGCTCCGGCTCGGGCGGGCTCGCCCGAAGCGGGCTTCGACCCGGCGAGACGCTGGCGCAATTCCGCCGACTCGATTTCGCGCTCGCCGCCCGCGACGCTCATGGCGCGGAACAGCCTCGGGAGGGTGCCGGGCTGAGCGGCTGCGTTCCCGCGCTCGGCTCGGAAGCGCCGGGCTTTGAACTCCATCTCGTCGATGAGCTCGATGCCGACGCGGTCGATCAGCACGAGCAGTTCGTCGAGTCGCTCGGGATCGACCATCTCATCGGGCAGCGTGTTGTTGAGCTCTTCGTAGCTCAGCCAGCCGCGCCGCCTGCCAAGCTCGATCAGTTCTCCGAGCGCTGGGTTCAGTTCCGGAATCAAGGTATCGGGCTCCCTGCCTCTCGAGGCCGCGCCAGCAGCGTGGATGCACACTGGGTCCGGCAAGGGTATCGGCCGGCGGCGTCGGAGTCGCCCCGCCCCCGGGGGATGGCCGTCGGACGCGGTCCACGCGCGCCGGCCGGGTTCCGGCGTGGTGAGAGGGGCGCATCAGTCTCGGCGCGGGAACGCGCGAAGGTCGCCGCCGGCTTGGTGGTGCAGTTGGGCGCGGAGTGCCAGCTGGCGGGCCAGTTCGTCGGGCGTGGTGGGGACGGCGTCGGCCGTTCGGAGCTGTGCCGCCTGCTGTTCGAGCGTCAGGACGCGGAGAGCCTGCGCCAGCGTCTCGTGCAGGCGCTGAGACCTCCCTTCGGTGATACGTTCCAGGCGCTGCGCCAGCGCGGTGGCGAGGCTGTGGACGTCGGCGTCGGGCTCGTCGACGAGGATCTGCGCAAGCCCGAGCCCCCGGAGGGCGGCGTGGGAGAGGGTGACGAATGCGGGGTCGCCGCCAGCACCAGGCTGGAGCAGGGCGATCTGGGCCGCGTTGAGTGTGGTGCCGAGAACCGGATCGACAAGCAGGCAGCCCAAGGCCGTCTCGCACGCAGAGATCGGTCCGGCGGCGAGGCGTCGGGCGAGCGCGGCGGCGCCGGAAGAATCGTCGCGATCTTCGGCTCCGGGATTGAACGGTCGACTTTGTCCGGGACGCGGACCGGGCCTCGCGGAGCGGGCGGCCGGCAGCACGCGGGTGATGGTCGTCTCATCGATGCCGGCGAGCTTGGCCAGCTCGCGCACGATCATCTTGCGGCGCACCGGCTCGACATCGCGCAGGCCCAGCTCGCCGAGGCGTTCAACCTCCTGCTCGACGGCGCGGCTGCGTGCCGCAATGCCGCTGCCCTGGACCGAGCGTGCGACGCGCTCAAGCCTGAACTTGAGCACGTCGGTTCCCGACTCGATCGCGCGCAGCAGCAGCTCCCGTCCGCCTTCACGCTTGAGAAGTTCGTCGGGGTCCTTGGCGTCGGTGACGCGGTTGAGCGTCGCGACGATGACGTCGATCGGCTCGGCAAAGAAGATCTCCGCGGCACGGTCCGCGGCTCGCTGGCCCGCATCGTCGCCGTCAAAGAGCAGGACGACGCGTTCGCAAAGACGCCGCAGTACGACGGCGTGCTCACGCGTGAGAGCGGTCCCGAGGGTCGCGACCGTGTTCTCGACGCCCGCCTGATGACAGGCGATCGTGTCGGTGTAGCCCTCGGTGATGATGGCGGTGCGTGACTGCTGGATCGCCCGGGCCGCCTGCGCGAGGCCGAAGAGCGTCGCCGACTTGTGAAAGACGCGAGACTCCGGGCTGTTGAGGTACTTGGGATCGTCCTCTTCGCGCATCTTGCGGCCGCCGAAGGCGATGAACCGGCCGATCTGATCGGTGATCGGGAACATCAGGCGATGACGGAAGGTGTCGTAGACCCGACCGTCGCGATCGCGCAGAAGCCCAGCCTCGACAGCGGTTGCGACGCTCAGGCCTTTTTTCTGCAGGGTGAGCAGCAGACCGTCGAAACGATCGGGCGCGGCACCGATCGCGAAGCGGTCGACCATCTCGGGGGCGATTCCTCGACGGGCGATCAGTTCGCGGGCCGGGCGGCCGTGCTGCTCGTGCTGGAGGATCGCGCGGAAGAACTCGGCGGCGGTCTTGTTGGCGTCGAAGAGATCGGATCGTGAGCCGACGCGAGCCTCGGACGGAGCCGACCGAGGCTTGAGCTCGATGCCGGCGCGCTGCGCGAGGTACTCGAGCGCCTCGCGGAACTCCATCTTGTGAAACTTCTGGACGAAGGTGAAGACGTCGCCGCCGGTGCCGCAGACAAAGCAATGAAAGATCTGCTTGTGCGGGACCACCGCCATGGAGGGGTTGTGGTCGTCGTGGAAGGGGCAGAGGCAGGCGAACTCGCGTCCCTTCGCCTTGAGCGAGACGCACTCGCCGATGATGCGGACGATGTCGCTCGCGTCCTTGACGCGCTGCTTGTCGGCATCGTTGTGGAAGAGTCCGGGCGGCACACGCTCTCCTCGCCCCGCTCGGGGAGCAGGTCCACAATACGCCATGAGCGACCGAGGGCACATCCGGGTTCGCGTGGCCTATTCGGGCCGGGTCCAGGGGGTGGGCTTCCGGGCCACCTGCGTGGGCATCGCCCAGAGCTACGCCGTCACGGGGTGGGTCCGCAACGAGCCGGACGGGAGGGTGCTTCTGGAGGTTCAGGGTGCGGCGGCGGTGGTGGAGGCGTTCCTTGCCGAAGTGGGCCTGCGGCTGGAGAGGTTTGTCCGTCAGGCCGACCGGGCGCTGGTCCCGGTGGTGGTGGGGGAGTCGTTCTTCCGGGTCGAGCGCTAGGCGCGAGCGCAGCACACCCCCCTTCGCGGGTCCGGCTACGCTGGCGGCACATGCTGATCTTGTTTGACATCGACGCGACGCTGCTGACGACTGGTGGCATGGGTATCCATGCGATGCAGCGGGCCGGGACCGCGCTGTTCGGGCCGGCGTGCAACGCGACGGGCGTCGCGGTGGCGGGGCGTCTGGACCCGCTCATCATGCGAGACATGCTGGCGCGGGCGGGGCTTGCGCCCGAGCCGCAGCGCATGGCGCAGTTCCGCGTTGCCTACGAAGCGGAAATGGAACGTGTGTTTGCGCGGCCGCACGACGGGCGTGTGCTGCCGGGCGTGCCGGATCTTCTGGAGACGCTGTCGGGGATCGAAGGCGTGACGCTGGGGCTCCTGACAGGCAACTTCGATGGGACGGGAAAGCTGAAATTGCGGAGCGTCGGGCTTGATCCGTCGCGCTTTGCGCTGGGCGCATGGGGGGATGATTCGCCGCACGACCCGCCGGCGCGGACGCATCTGCCGCCGGTGGCGGTGGAGCGCTATCGCAAGCATCGCGGGAGCGATCCGGCGTCGGTGGTGATCATCGGGGACACGCCACACGACGTGGAGTGTGCGAAGGTGAACGGGCACCGGGCGCTGGGCGTTGCGACGGGGCAGTTCAGCGTCGCGGAGTTGGAGAGTTGCGGCGCGGACTTGGCGCTGGCAGACTTGTCGCAGACCGACGCGGTGGTCTCGTGGCTGCTGGGGCGTCGGTGAGGGAGAGAAGCGACGTGCCGGGCGTGGCGCGTGCCGCTACCATCGGGCCGGGTGCGACGCTGCGCCGCGGAGAAGCCAGTCCATGACCGACAGCTTTCGGGCCCTGTGCTCCGACTTCTACATCAACCAGAAGGTCGCGGTGAAGATGGAACTGCCGCGCGGGAGGGACACGGTGCTCGAGATGTTCGAGCGCGTGCGCAAGCAGTTTCCCGGGATGAACTCGTTCCGTCGCTACCGAGAGGAGATGGCGCTGGAGTCTCCCCAGAACGAGGGCGTGCACCGGTGGCTCGCTGTCCGCAGCAACAACATCCGCTCGGGCGTGGTGAACCCGTCTGAGCCGTCGGAGGGGTACTCGCTGCACCGGCACGTGCTGGACTCGGCGCCCTTCTTCCTCAACATCAGCCCGCTGGACATCGACTATCTCGAACTGCTCTTTGGCTTTGACCTGTCGGCGCCGGGCAACCACGACGCGATCGTCTTTGAAGCGTTGCTTCCCGGCTCTCCCCTCGCGGCCTTGGCGGATGTTCCCGGGAGTGTTCCGGTCGATTGTCAGCCGCTGATGGGCCTGCGTCTGGCGTCTCGCCAGGAGACCGAGGTCTACTTCGAGGTCAAGACACGGGCGGGCACGTCGACGGGCTTCCGCGATCCGGATGCGCCGCCGGAGCCCATCAGCGTCTACCTCACGCTACGACGATTCGGCGCGGTCCACGACATCAAGGATTTGGGCGACATCTTCACCCAGATGTCGCGTCTGGGCGAAGAGTTGGTCGAGAGCCGCGTGGTGCCGACGCTGCTGGTTCCGATCCGCGAGACGATCGGCATGGGCCATTGACTCGGGACCTTTTCCGGAGCGCCGCATGCCTGCCTCACAAAGCCACGATCCGTTCGCGCTGCTCGCGGCCGGGGCAACGGGCTCGGTGCTGCTGTGGGTCGCGGTCCTTCTGGGCGTTGTGCTCGTTTCGGCGGTGGTGCTGATCAAGTGCCGTGCATGGCTCTTGTCGTCCGACGAGCCGTCGGACGAGACGGGCGATCTGATGGACGCGGTGGATTCGCTCAAGGACCGCGGGCGCATGACAGACGCTGAGTTTCGCGAGATTCGGCGTCGTCTGATGGACCAGGCGATGCCCTCAGCCGCGTCCCGAGCTCGAGGTGATCGCGGCGCTGCGAGCGTGCGCGGGTCGACGGGCCGGGATGTGGAGAAATAATCTGAACCGGACGCGTTCCGCGCAGATCCCGGGCGTGAGTAGGTCCGAGATCCACGCGAATCCGCGCGCCGGGCGCTCGTGCTGCGTCGGTCCTTCAGAGTTCATGAGGAAGTCGGCGCACCCGGTCGATAGACTCCTCCAAGCGCGGGACGCCCGACGCTGACGCACTCCACTGGTGAAGGTACCTCATGGCCAAGGGCAGAAACGACGGCGACACGACGAACACCGGCGGGAACGGCGGCGATGGCAACTTCAAGGGCCGCAAGGTGACCACGTGTTCGTTCTGCGGAAAGACAAGCCGCGAGGTGGGCCCGATGGTCGAAGGACCGTCCGAGGTCTACATCTGCACCAACTGCACGGAACTGTGCCAGAACATCTTCCGTCAGGAGCGTCGGCGGGTGAGCAGCGTCACGACGGCGCTGCGAGAGGTTCCCGCGCCACGCGAGATCAAGGAATACCTCGATCAGTACGTGATCGGCCAGGATCAGGGCAAGAAGGCCCTGTCGGTCGCCGTGCACAATCACTACAAGCGACTGCTTCACCTCGAGAGCGCAGAGGCGGGCTCGGTGGAGCTGGACAAGAGCAACATTCTGCTCATCGGCCCCACCGGCTCGGGCAAGACTCTGCTGGCCAAGACGCTGGCCCGCATGCTCAAGGTCCCCTTCGCGATCGGCGACGCCACGACCCTCACCGAGGCGGGCTACGTCGGCGAGGACGTCGAGAATCTGCTCCTCAAGCTGCTGCAGGCCGCGGACTTTGACCTTGAGGCGGCCCAGCGCGGCATCATCTACATCGACGAGATCGACAAGATCGGCAAGACGTCGAACAACGTCAGCATCACGCGCGACGTCTCGGGCGAGGGCGTCCAGCAGAGCCTGCTCAAGATGCTCGAGGGCACGACGAGCAACGTTCCCCCGCAGGGCGGACGCAAGCACCCCGAGCAGCAGTACATCCAGATGGACACGACCAACATCCTGTTCATCTGCGGCGGCACGTTCGTCGGTCTGGAAGAGATCATCCGTCGTCGCCTGGGCAAGACCCGCATCGGCTTCAACGTGAGCGCCGAGCGTTCACGCGATGACGAGAGCAGCGCCCGCGTGCTCTCGCAGGTGACGGCCGACGACATGATCGAGTTCGGCATGATCCCCGAGTTTGTGGGCCGCCTGCCCGTGCTTGCCCCGCTCATGCCGCTCTCGGTCGATGCGATGATCAACATCCTGACGCAGCCCAAGAACGCGATCGTGCGTCAGTACCAGCACCTCTTCGGGCTCGAGGGCGCCAAGCTGACCTTCACGCAGGGCGCGCTCGAGGCGCTCGCCGAGAAGGCCGTCAAGCGCGACACCGGCGCCCGCGCGCTGCGAGCGGTGATGGAAGAGACCATGATCGATCTGATGTACCAGCTCCCCGACCTCGACAACACGGGGGCGGAGTACATCGTCGACGAGTCCGCGGTCCGATCCAAGCGGACGCTCGCGGAGCTGCGCCGTCTCAAGGAATCGGCCTGAACACGCTCGGGAATGACGACGAAACATGCGACCACGAGGCCCTCGCGAGAGGGCCTCGTTTCTTTGATGGCGCGTGGCGGGGCCGGTGACGGGCCGCGTGCCGCCAACGGACGATCAGTTGAGATCAACGCAGAGCCATCCGTCGGCGTCAGCGGTTGTTCCGGGCGGGGCGGTCAGCAGATGCACCCGAACGGCGGTGTCGAGTAGCGCCCGGACCGTGCGAGGAGCATCGGTGAGCAGGTGCTGCACCGCCGACATCTCACGCAGCTGCGGGAACGCTCGACGCAGAAGCGACTCGTGCGCGAGCGCCCACGACGAGACCGAGGCCAGCTGCGCCAACGCGTCGCTCGACGCGCCGGAGTGGGCCACCAGATGGAGGCGACCGGCAGGGTCCACCGCCAACTCGACATTCGGACAGTGCGGACACGTCGTCGACAGCGACGACAGGCTCGCCAGATGCCGGCTCAGCGGCCGCGAGCGGAGCGGGCTTGCTTCCGAAGCAGCCGTCGGCGCGGGCACCGTCTCGACCGGCCGGGCCGGTGCAACCCGTGCCGCAGGCTCGACGCGTGCAGGCCGCGTCGCTGAGACGCGCGGGGAAGATTCGATGACCGGATCGGTCTGCTCGAGAGCGATCGCGGCGTGCACCTCCGCGTCGGCCGGTGCCGCATCGTCGGATCCGAGCGGGGAGCGCAGGGGAAGCGAGCCGAGATCGGTCGTGAGCAACGGGGCGGTGGCGGCAGTCGAGGAATCGACGGCAGCCTCCGACGCCACGGGTGTTGCTTCGGACGGATGCAGCAGGAGTTGTGCGACGACCGTGTTCAAAGGCGCCGAGGATCGTCCGCGATAGATGCTGATCGACGACCCGGGCCCGATCCGTGGCGAGCAGACCTCGCTGGAGACCTCGGCCGAAAGGAAACGACCCGCGGCATGCTCGAGCCGGCGTGCCGCGTCGCTCGCCCTTTCCGCCGGCGATCCCATGACGGCCAGATGCAGCGCACGCACCGGAACCTCGTGCATGAGCGTCTTCATCACCCTGTAGCAGCCGACGATCGCCGCCTCGTCCGACCCGGTGAGCACGCAAACCCGCGTGGCGCCTGCGAGGCACTCCGAGAACGGCGCGAAGCCGGCACGGTCGGGCGTGTCGTCGACGCGAATCATCCATCGAACGCCCATCGAGCGGAGGAAGCCGACGGCCTGCTCAAGCCCGGGCATCGGTCCGGTGCGGGGCGGAGCCACGCCGCCCTCCAGGCACAAGTCAATCGTGATCTCCCCGCCTGAGGAGCGCACCAGCGCGACAGGCGTGTGACAAACCTGGGCCGTGTGCTTGGCGAACTGCAGCACCCACGCCGAGCCCAGCACCGGAAGGTGCCCGACGATGAGCGCGTCGACCGTGCAGGTCGAGCTGTCCGGCCGAGAAGACGGGCCCTCTTGAACCGACGGCGTCGGGGCTTCGGGCAAAGGTCGTGACTTGGCCTCAACGATGACACTGGGGCCGCCGCGCGTGCCGGGAGATGCCTGTCCGGACGAGTCGCGAGCGGGGGCGATGCGGGAAGGGACGATGCGAGCAAGAGTGGCCGGTGCTTCAGAGTCGGCAGGCCGGATCGTCGCGGGCGGAGGGGTGGAACTGGTCGGCGCGCCAAGGAACAGATCCGCCAGCACGTCCACGTCCTCAAAGGGGAAGCCCAGGTCACGAAGGCTTGCGACTCCAGGTTCGCCCGCGACGGGCGCGTCGGACGTCAGGTCGGCGCGGAAGCCCGCGATCATTCCCGGCCCGATCGGCGCCGTGGAATCGGAATAGAGCGGGCCGCGAAGCTCGGGGCCGAGCGGACCGTCGGGGCGATGAGGCAGATGGCTGTTCACGTGTGGCTCCGGGCGGGCGCGAGGAGGCGCCGCGGCTCAGGCGGCGGAATGGCTCGCGCGCTGATCCTGGAGCACAAGCTCCATCCTCTGGGCGGCAGGACTCTGCACGGTGATCACGCTGTTGAGTTCGCCGAAGGGGTTGAGTTCGGCTCTTGGGTTGTGCGGGTCTGCCGTCCACTGCCCGTCAACCACGAGGCGGTACTGATGCGTGCCCGGCGTGATCGCGACGCACAGCTCAAAGACGCCCAGCTCATCGTTGCGACGAAGCACGTGCGATTCGGTGCTCCACTGATTGAACGTGCCGGCGATGCTCACCTTTCGGCCCAGGCTCAGCGGCTGCACGAACAGCAGGCCCTGGCTCGTCTGGCGAACGCCCAGCACGCGACGGTCGATCTCGCCGCCGCGATCGGGCTTCACCTCGACCGACGCCTCAAACTGCAGCGGCGTGGTGCGGACCGGCGCTTCCTCCAGCCGCTCTCCGGCCACACGCTTCAGAAGCCGCTGTGCGCGATAGACAAGCTCTGCGGCCCGGCTGGTCGGACGCACCGGCTCGGTCGTCTCGGCACCGGGCGATGTCTCAGACGAAGGCGTGGTGGCGAGCGGCGTCGCGCCCGGCGTTGCACTCTCCCCACCGAGCAAAGCGTCGCGGAGCGATGCCGCGGACGCCAGACCCGCTGCGATCACCGCGGCCGACGGCTGGCCGCCCGCGAGCGCGGCCGCGGGGGTGCTTGCGGTGGGAACTGCGGGCGAAACCTGGGGTGCTGTGAAAATGTCCAGCGGCCGGGACGGTTCGACCAGACCGACGCCTCCGACCGAGGTTCCTGACGCCGCGTTGGTCATCGACAAGGCGAAGGGACCGGACGGTGTCGTGATCGACGGCTGCGCTTCGATCAACTGCAGCCCCGGCAGCATCGAATCGCTCGAGTTGGTGGTGGGGGAGACTGAGGCCGGAGCGGGCGATTCGTTCGCCGCGGCGCTCTGTGCCCCCGACAGACGGAGCGAGAGCTTCATGGCGATGAACCGGGCGAGGTCAAGGTAGTCCTTGCTGCCCGGGGCGTTCGGGGCGAACTCGATCGCCGGCTGGCCGAAGCTTGCGGCCTCTCGGATGCGGGCATCGCGACGGATGGTCACCGGGGCAAGGCTGTGTCCGAATCGGCGCTGGAGCTCGCCGAGCAGGTCATGGCTGACGGTGCTTGCCTCGTCGTGGAGCGTGGCGACGAAGGTGATCGGGATCTCGGCCCCGAGGCGCTTGGCCAATGTCCGCACGGTCGACTGCTGGCGTGTCGCGCCCTGCAGCGAGAAGAAACCCGTCTCGACAGGGATCAGGACGAGCTGCGCCGCCGCCAGAGCGTTGAACGTCAGAAGGCCGATCGCCGGCGAGCAGTCGATGATCGCCACGTCGTACTGGTCCTTGAGTCGCTCGAGGATCTGCGCGAGGCGGCGTTCCTTGTCGGGCTTGTCGGCCAGCCCGCCGCGGGAGGCTTCCAGGCCCGCGAGCTTCATGCGGCTGGGGATCAAGTCCAGATTGCGCGCCACGCGCCACAGCAGGCGGTCCTGCTCAAGCGGGCGCGAGGGCGGGGCCACGAGGACGTCGCTGATGTCCTGGTCGATGCGGTTCTCAGGGACGCCCAGCCCGACGGCACAGTGCGATTGAGGGTCAAGGTCGACCAGCAGCGTGCGCAGACCTCCGCGAGCCAGCCCGGCCGACAGGTTGATGGCGGTGGTCGTCTTGCCGCAGCCGCCCTTTTGGTTGATGATCGTAATGATCCGCACGCGCCACTCCTTGGCCTCGGCAGACGCCCGAGCGATGCCGTCGTTGTCGGAGATTTGCTCCACCCGGCTCGCGCAACGGCGCGACGAACCCGGAGAAACACCTCCCCGCATCTAGTATCGGAGGGCGGAAGCCCGACCCTTGAACACTCCGAAATGCTCACGGATTCAGGCCCGCATCTGATTCAGGCCCGGATCGGATTCAGGCTCGGATCGGATTCAGGCTCGGATCGAGTCGATCGCCCGCAGCACGATCTCGGTCGGAGGCGAGGTGATGAGGCGCACGCGGCGCCCGCCCACCGGCAGCACCAGCCTCACCGCGCCCGCGACGTTCTTCTTGTCGTGCGCCATCCGCGACAGGATGGCTTCGGACGCTGGCAGACCTGTCGCCCGCGCACACAGGCCCAGGCGGTCCAGAAGTCTCAGATTCTCGTCCCGCTCTTGGGGTGTCAACCGTCCGGTGCCGACCGAGACGTGGCACGCGGCCCGCAGGCCCATGGACACCGCCTCGCCGTGATGGACTTCGCCAGCCAAAGCCTCACCCGCGGGGCCGATCGATTGCACGCCCGGCAGGGCCTCGATCGCGTGAGCGAAGGTGTGACCCAGATTCAGGCAGACACGCCCGACGTCGGCCTCCACGCGCTCGTGCTCGTCGCCGGCGACCACGCGGGCCTTCACGCCCACGTTGCGCCGCACCAGTTCGGTGATCGTCGACGGATCCCGGGCGAGAATCTCGCCGCTCCGCTCGGACATCCAGTCCAACAGACTGGCTTCATCGAAGTCGGCCCCGAGCATCGCGTGCTTCACGCATTCAGCCAGCCCGGCGCGGAACTGGCGGTCCGGCAGCGTCTGCAGCAGCGCGATGTCGGCGATGACCGCCAGCGGCTGGTGAAATGCGCCGGCCATGTTCTTCTTGAGATCGTCGCCGTCCAGCGAGAGGTTGATCCCCGTTTTCCCGCCGACCGAGGCATCCACCATGGAGAGCAGCGTCGTCGGCATCTGCACCAGCGCGATCCCGCGTCGATAGACCGCCGCGGCAAAGCCCGCCAGGTCGCCGATGATCCCGCCGCCCAGCGCGACCACCAGATCCGATCGCTCAAGCCTGCCTCGGGTGAGCGCGTGGAGCAGGTGCTCCAGCCCGCCGATGGACTTGCGCGATTCGGTCGCCTCCAGACGCACGGGCGTCACGCTCAGCCCCAACGCCTCCAGCCCGGCCTCGACATGCGAGCAAGCCGACGACGGAAGCGACTGATCGATCACCAAGAGCGCGCGCCGGCAGCGCCCGCCCAGCCGATCGCGCAGCAGCGGATCGAGCACCGACGCCAGCGAACCGCAGACGCCCGAACCGATCACGATCTCGTAGGACCGCTCGCCGAGTTCAACCCGGACGCGGGCTCGGGTGTGTTGCGTGCTGGACTCGTTCATCCGTTGCCGTCCGGTCGTTGACCGTCGATGCCGCGTGCCCGCGAAGTCACGGCGTCCGCCCCGGGGCCGCTTCGTCCGCCGTGCGAAGCCCGGCACGGTCGCGTGCTTCCTGCCCGCTTCGTTCCCACGAGACTCGCGGCACATCTCCCCACATCATCTCGAGGTCGTAATGCGCCCGCGTGTTGGGCTCAAAGAGGTGCACGATCACGTCAATAAAGTCGGCGAGAAGCCACGTCGCACGCTCGTCGCTGCTGGTGCGCACGGCACGGAACTGGTGCTGCTCGCCCAATTCCTCAACGTGCTGCAGGACCGAACGCATCTGCCGGTCCGACGTGCCCGACCCGATCACCAGGTAATCGGTCATGGGGTTCTTTCCACGCACGTCCAGCAGCACGATGTCGGTGCACTTGTCGTCAGAGAGCAGACGAGCCGCTTCGATCGCAAACAGTTCGCTCGCCGGCGCCGGCGCTTTGGGCGCGGGTGCGACACGCACATGCGGGGTGGCTTCCGCTGAGCCGATCGCCCGCGTCTTCTTCTTTGTCGTCGTGGTCCCCGCCGCGGCGCGGGGCTTCTTCGGAGCCGCCTTGGTCGTCGAAGCTTTCTTGGCGGTGGGACGCGAACCGGTCCGCGCGGCGCCCTTGGCGCGGGATGGACTCGACGGCTTCGCGCTTCGGGCCGACTTGGCTTTAGCGGACGATCGACTGACGTTGCGTTTGGCCAAGCGGAGATCCCTTTCGTTCGGACGGCGTCGAAGGCGGCACGAATCCGTGAATGCGATCGTATTCGCACCCCGGATCCCGAGTCGCACGGTCAAGAGCCAGCCGGGGCGGAGACTCAGCGAGCCAACGGCGGGCCGGCCGAGCCGGGTTCGCGGTCGCCGGCGACATTCGGAAGGGTGACCTCGAACAGCGAGTTGGGAATGCGTGCCGGCTCTGCGGAGCGGTGGCGGGCCTGACTGCGAAGCCACGCGGTCGGCTCAGTTGCGCCGGAGATGGTGAGCGGGCAAGGTGCGCCCGCGTGGGCCGCCGCCGCGAGTTCGGGCCGGTTGCACTGCTGCGAAAGGTGCAGCAGCACGAGGTGTTCGCGCGGGGCAATCCGCTGCACGGCCCGAGCCGACTGTTCGTTGGAAAGATGGCCCTTGCCCCCCGTGATGCGGCGCTTCAGAACCTCAGGGCGCGGCGAGGCGGCTTGCAGCCGCGGGCAGTAGTTGCTCTCGATGGCGAGCGTGTCGACGCCGTGCAGGTGGCCGACGATCTCGTCCGAGACTCGACCGACATCGGTCGCATATCCGACCGAGCACCTCAAGGGACCCGGCCGCAGCTCGAAGCGGAGGACCGCGCTCCCGTGGGCGTCATGCGGGGCGTGACAGACCGCGAGGCTCAGCAGGTCGGAAAGGTTCTGCTGATCGGTGTAGAGCTCGGTTCGCCGGTAGAGGCGTCCCTCGCGTTCGGCGCGACGCAGATGACGTCGATGCACAAAGACCGGCACGTCCGACAGGTTCTCGATGGTCGTTGCGTTCGCGTGGTCGTCGTCGAGGTGCGTGAGGATGAGCCCTGCGACGGCAACATCTTCAAGCCCCAGCGACCGAAGCCCGGCCAGCACCCGGCGTCTCGACAGGCCGCAATCGATCAGCCAAACCTCGCGGCGGCCCGAGCCTTCCACCATGAGCACGCTGCAATTGCCCGTCGAGCCGCTGGCAAGCACGCTGAGGCTGAGCGAAGGAACGTGCCCACCGCCCGCCGGGTGTCGGACTTCGACGGCCGACTGCGTGTGATCGGTGGCGGAGACTCGCTTCATCCGAGCGAGGCCTCTTCCTCGTCACTGAGGTTCCAGACCGCGACGCCGCGACGCTGAGCCTGCAGGAAAGCGGTCAGGTCCTTGGGTGGACGCAGGCCGCCGGAGCAGATGGGACGCCTGGACTGGCGGAGGAAATGGGCGATCTCTCCTGCGGGCGGGCAATCTGCGTTCGCCGCCTCGCACAGCGCGATCGCGTCGGGCCGAGGGACGTTCGCCTGCAGCGCGCGTCGAAAGACCGTGCGAAGCTTTTGGATGTGCTCGCGCGGGAACTTGGCTCGACGCATTCCCACCTGGTTGATGCCCGCGAGACGGTTGCGCCCCCACGCGATGCAGAACGGGGGAACGTCGGCCGTCAGCCCGCTATCGCCCGAGACCATCGCGTAGCGACCGACGCGGCCGAACTGATGAATTGCTGCCAGCCCGCCGATGATCGCGTTGTCCTGGACCTCGCAGTGGCCGCCCAGAGCCGCGCTGTTCACCAGCACCACGTTGTTGCCCACCTGGCAGTCGTGTCCGGCGTGCGAGCCGACCATGAAGTAGCAGCCATCGCCCACCCGCGTGGGCACGCTGGCGTTGGTCGCGCCGTGCAGCGTCACGTGTTCGCGGATCACCGTTCGCGCGCCGATCACCAGGCCCGCGGTGGGCGATGTTTCGGTGACTTTGAAGTCTTGGGGCAAGTGCCCGAGCACGGCGAAGGGATAGACGGTGGTCTGATCGCCGATGCTCAGCGGGCCGCGCAGGACAACGTGCGACATCAGGCGCACTCCGCGTCCGAGCGTCACGCGTCCCTCGACGACGCACCAAGGTCCGATCTCGACCTCTTCGCCGAGCGTGACGTCAGGACCGACCCGAGCGGTCGCATCGATTCTGGTCATCCGAAATAGTAGATCTGGCGACCATTCCCGGTCACGCGGGGCCCCCCATCTCGCGCTGCGTTCGGGCCGCCTTCAATGCTTTGCGATGTCCCGCGTCACCGTTCACGATCTTGGCCGTCTTGCCTATCGACCTGCCCTGCAGCGCCAGGTGGAGGCGATGGAGCGTGTGCTCGCCGCACGCACCGCCGGAGCGCCGATCATCGGTGAGATTCTGCTCGTTGAGCACGACCCGGTTGTCACCATCTCCAACCGCGCGGGCGCGGAAGGCAACCTTCTGGTCCCGCGCGACTTGCTCGCCCAGCGAGGCATCAGCGTCGAGCCCACCGATCGCGGGGGAGACATCACATACCACGGCCCCGGTCAGATCGTGGTGTACCCGATCCTCGACCTCAACCGGCTGAACCTCGGCCTCCACGACTACATGCGACTGCTCGAGCAGTCGGTCATGGACGCGTGTACCGCGCTGGGAGTGCCCACCACGCGCGATCCGGGTGCCACGGGCGTCTGGACAGTGCGCCCCAATCTCAGTGTTTCTGCTCTCGGTGTTTCTTCCGAAGCGTCTGGCGCATCGGTGCCTCCGGGCCTTGAGTCGGTCCGCGGCCTCGCGCTCTCGCCCGCGTCTCAGCCCCTCGCTCAGGCCCCACTCCAGCCACACGCGAAGATCGCCGCGATGGGGGTTCGTGTGCGTCGCTGGATCTCGACCCACGGCCTGGCGCTCAACGTGCGTACGGATCTCTCACACTTTGGCGTCATCGTGCCCTGCGGGCTGGTGGGTCGACCGGTCACGAGCCTCTCTGCCGAACTGGGGGATGCCTGTCCCCCGACGGGCGATGTTGCGCGCGTGCTGATCGAGCGGCTCTCGGCGCTGATCGTGCAGGCCGACGCGGAGGCGGTTCGGAAGCGGGCGAACGCCTGAGCGCCTCGCCGCAAAAAGAACACACGCCGCGGACCCGCGGCGTGCGTGATGGACGACGTGTTGCTTATCCGATCAGCGCGGCGCAGGCAGCGGTGCCTCAGGGGCAGCGGCCGGGGCGGGCTGGTTCACGTTCTCGAGCTTGAGTTCCTTGATCAGTTCGGCCGTCAGATCGTCGGTCGCACCCGCCACAACCACCGGCCGGGCGAGCATCTCCTGCAGGGTGCCCAGCACGTTCGCGCTCGTCATGCGAGAGTCCGAGGGCTTGGACGCGAGAACGTGCGTGTACCCGCGGCTGGCCGCCAGGCGGCCGACGCTCTCCACAACCAGGCGGTGAGCCTCCTGGATCTGCATCGCGTTGAAGCTCTCGGCCTCGTTCTGCGCGGTCTGCTGAAGCTGCTGGAGATTCTGGCTCTTGGTCTGGAATTGCTGGATCAGCGGCTGCGCTTCGGCGTTGTTCTGAAAGTCGGGGAAGGCGGTGATCTTCACGCGAAGGTCGTCGAGCTCGCGGTTGATCTGATCGATCGGCGCTCGCAGCGATCGCACCTTCTCCTCGCGTGCCGGGAGGTAGCGATCGCTCGAGGCGAGCTTCTCGACCAGCGTGAGAACATCGACCGTCGCGATCCGGACGGGAGTGCTCTGCGAGGCGTCGGCCTGAGCCCGGGGCGAGAAGAGCGACGAGCCGACGCCCGCGCCCAGCACAAGGGCCGCGACGCCAACAGCAACGAGACGATGGGTGGTGTTCATGTGAGTCTCAAGGGTGGGGATGATCCAGATTCCAGCCCGCAGGGTAGCCGTGCCGCCGGGCATTCTCGGCTTTCACGGCAGATCGGGCAGCCAGAGGTAGTAGACGCTCGTGGCGGACGGGGCGACGCCCGCGCCGGCGGTGTTGAGCTGGATGAAGTTGAACTCGGTTCCTGCGCCGCCGCGCCCCGAGACGGGCTCGAGAAGTGAGGCCGGTCCCACGTCGGCCGACGCGTACGGCGACTTGGGGATCGAGCCCCCCTCCGGCGCGTATTTGACGATCTTCGCGGCTCTCAGGCCCGCGAGGGCCTTGGCCTGCTCGATCGCCTCGCGCACGCCGCCGAGAGAATCGACAAGACCCATCGCCAGCGCCTCGCGCCCGCTGAAGACCCGGCCGTCGGTCATCTCGTCAAAGCGGGTCATATCAACGCGCGGCCGGTCGGTTCGCACGCGATTTCGGAAGTTCTCGTGAAACTCGTCGACCAAGCCCTGCAGGATCGCAAAGTGCGGCTCGCGCGCCGGTTCGAGGCTGTTGGCGATGTCCTTGTTGGGCCCGCTTCGCACCGAGCGGGCGACAATGCCGATGCGTCGAAGGCCGTCGCTGAAGTTGATCGTCGGGATGATCACGCCGATCGAGCCGGTGATGGTGGTGGGGTTCGCGACGATGTGGTCGGCCGCGAGGGAGACATACAGACCGCCGCTCGCGGCGACTTCGGCCATCGAGACGACCAGCGGCTTGCCCGAGAGCGACCGGAAGCGCGTGATCTCGCGGTGCAACACATCGCTGGCCGTCACGCTGCCGCCCGGTGAATTCACGCGCAGCACCACCGCCCGGACCCCTCGATCCTCGCGAGCCATCTCGAGCCGCGACACCGCCGCGTCCAACGGATTGCCACCCGGTAGCAGCAGCCCCCCCGCCCGAGCATCGACGATCAGCCCCTCCACGTCGATCACCGCGATCTTCCACGAGGCCTGATCCTCGCGAGCCACGACGCGCTCGGTCAGTCTCTCCCCATCGCCAAAGAGCGTGAAGCTGACCGTGACGGGAGTGCAGCCCGCGACCGCTCCGGCCAAGCTCAGAAAAAACAGCGGACGTAGGAGGCTCCGAACGGTCGGGCGACGGGCTGCAGGCATGGCCACAGCGTACCGCTCGCGCAGGCGGCAGGGCGGACGCCTGACCCGATGCCCCGCCGGGCGTTCGGCGGGCGGATAATCCACCGTGACGGCGCCGCGACACATCTCGGTCCTGCTCAAAGAAGTGCTCGAAGCGCTCGATCCCCAACCGGGCGAACACGCGCTGGATTGCACGGCCGGCGCGGGAGGACACGCCGCCGCCATTGCCGAGCGCCTGGGCCCGTCCGGCCGCCTCACGCTCCTCGACGCCGACGCCGACAACCTTGCGTACGCCGCCGCACGCGTCCGCGAGCGAGCGCCTCTGCCGGCGCTCGTCACCCGGCACACCAATTTCGCGGCCGCCCCGCGACTGCTCGCCAACGAGTCGGCGCCACCCGTCCACACGGTGCTGGCCGATCTGGGTTTTGCCAGCAATCACGTCGATGACCCTTCCCGCGGCTTTGCGTTTCGCCACGACGGCCCGCTCGATATGCGGTTCGATCCGACTCGTGGGCTGTCGGCGCGGGACCTGGTCAACGACGCCCCCGAGGCCGAGTTGAGCCGGATTTTTCGGGAGTGGGGCGAAGAGCCCGCCGCGCGGCGCGTGGCCGCCGCCCTCGTCGCGGCCCGCGCGGCCGGCCCGATCGAGACCACCGGTCAGTTGGCCGACATTGTGCGCTCGGTGGTGGGGCGGTCCGCCAGGGGGATCGACCCGGCGACCCGCTGTTTTCAGGGGCTTCGGATCGCCGTCAACGACGAACTCGGGACCCTCGGCGCTCTGCTGGGAGCGATCGAGCGAGCCGCGGCCCCGTCGGCCGGCCGGGGCGACTTCCGCTGGCTGGCCCCCGGCGCGAGGATCGTTTTTCTGACGTTCCACTCTCTTGAAGATCGCCCGGTCAAGGCGGCGTTCGCCTCGCTGGTGCGAAAGGGGTGGGCGTCGGACCTGGCGCCCGGGGGGGGCACAGCCGGTCCGGACGAGCAGCGCGACAACCCGCGTTCCCGCTCCGCGCGTCTTCGAGGGATTCGACTCGAATCGCCGAAGTAAGGAGCGCCGGTTGCTACCATCGCCCGTCGGCGCCCGCAGGCACGCTTCAGCCTCCGGCGACCGAGTTCGACGCACGGATGCGTTGAGCGGGAGACAGCGGCAACGGCGCCGATCGCTGATCGGCCGACGGTCGAGCGGACCGTCGTAAACGGAAGGATCCGGCAGCAGTGACTCGGGAACTCAAGGTTGCACTCATCGTCGGTTTCACGATCGTCCTGACCGTCGCGATCCTGGTCAGCGATCACCTCTCCAAGGCACGCCGCGCCGATCTGGCCAACGCCTCCGGCACCACGCGGGTCGTCGCTCAGGCTCCGCAGGAGCCCATCCGCAGTCTCGACGAGGTCCTGCCGCCGGCCCTGCCCGTCGCCATGACCGTCACCTCGCCCACGTTGGTCGACAGCCCTCTCACCGATCCCGCGACCGGCGCGACGCCCTCCGCCGGCAGCGCGACGGTTGCGTCCGCGGAGGGTTCGGCAAACGACCAGTCCGCCACCGCGCCGGTGGTCATCGGACAGGGGACCATCGCCCGTCAACTGCAGGAAGGCGGCGCGGTCACGCCGGTGCAGCCCGCGTCGCGCCCCGGCCCGGTGACCACCGAGCAGCTCATCCGAGAGGCAACCGGTCCGATCGACGTGACCCCGCGCAGCCGCGAAGTTGTCGCAGCGCCGACCTCGACCGACCAGGCGACGGTTCGGACCGCACCTCGTACGCAGACACGCACGCCCCAGGCGGGCGATCGTTCGCACACCGTCGCAAGCGGCGAGTCTCTCTACTCGATCGCGAAGCGCTACTACGGCGATGCTTCGATGTGGAAGCGGCTTGCCGCGGCCAACGAGGGCAAGGTTGCCGAGAACGGCTCGGTGCGCATCGGCACAAGCCTGGTGATTCCGACGCGAGAGTCGCTCACCGGTCGTCGCGCCGAGGCGCCGGCTCGCGAGAACCGGCCGACCGAGTCGCGCACCGCCCGCTCGTCCGACCGACCCACCGAAGCCGCCAAGCCCCGGACCTATACGGTTCGCCCGGGCGAATCGCTCTCGACCATCGCCCGTCGTCAGTTGGGCTCGGCCAGCCGCGCCCGTGAGATCGCGAGCCTCAACAAGATGGATCCCGACGACGATCTCCTGGCCGGTGCGGTGATCGTTCTGCCTGCCCGGTGACCATGGCGGCGTCGATCGTCGCGGTTGTTCAGCGGATGTCGCCCCATGCGAGAGTCAGAGCCCGGCCAGTTCGACTTCACCCTCAAGCTCGGCGCCGTGGTGCTGGCGATGGGTGTCTGCGCACTGGCAATGCTGACGATGCGGCAAGCCCGCCTCCAGCTTGCCCACGAAGTGGCCCAGACTCAACTCCGCATCCAGCGGGCCGACGAGCGCCTGTGGGAGATGCGTGCCTCGATCGCATCGCTGGTCAGCCCGGGTCGAATCCGCGAACTGGCGGCCGATCTTGGTCCGATGCACGCGCTGGTGCCGGCCGTGGAGTCTTCGGCGGCTCCAAGCAGCACCAACACGATCCCGACGCTTGAGAAGCCCGCGCCTGCGCGTGCCACGGCCCCCGCCGCGCCGCGTGCGACGACGCCGACCCGTGCCCCATCACGATCGGCAACGTCTCCCAATGCCGGTCCTTCATCCGCACCGTCCCCATCTGCGCCTTCCTCGTCGGCGCCGTCCTCGTCGGCGCCCAGCGCCCCGGGGCGACGCACGGGTTCCTCGCCGTCGAGCGCGTCGCCTACCGACACGACGTCGGCCCGACCCGCCGCGCGTCCGGAGACTCGCCCAGCCTCCGACGCCGTCACCCGTCCGCGATCGCAGCCCACCCCCGGCGCGAGCCCTGACCGATCCGCCGACCGACCCGCCGACCGACCCGCCGAGCCCCGTGCCCGTCCCTCCGGTGCTCCTCAGGCACGGCCTCGTTCGTCGCCCTCGGTCGCGCACCGACATGACCGTTCGCTCTCGGCTCTTCCCGCCCGCCTTGTCGCCTGACGCCGCCAGCCCCGGACACAGCTCCGCATCTCCCGGCCTGTACCCGTTCCCATGACCTCGTTCCCATGACCGCGTTCCCATGACCATCGACCCTTCCCGAATCTCCGAGCGACGGGCCAACATCGTCAGCACCGTCGGCATCGTCGGGCTCACGGCGGTGCTCCTGCTGCTCCTGGGGCGGGTCGCTCAGTTGCAGCTTGCTCCCTCCGAACGTCTGCGCAAGGAGATGGAGCCTCGAGTCAGCGTCCGGGCCGATCTGCCGATCCGTGGCGATCTGCTCGACCGGCGCGGGCGCGTCCTCTCGACCACGCGCGTCGGACACCGAGTCGTCGTCGATCCCACGCAGCTCAAGACGCCGATCGACGAGTCCATCGTCAAGCTTGCAGGACTGATCGGCCAGCGGCCGGAAGATGTGGGCGAACGCATCATCAAGCGAGTCATCGAGAACGCCCGGCGAGAGCAACTCCGTCAAAGCCTTGCGCCGCTGGCCCACGCCGAAGGCACCGGGGGCGTGGTGGCGTTGCGATCCGCCATTCGCGGACTGCTGGAAGCTCCGGATGTGCCCCCCTCGGTGCCGTCGGCGGGCGTCGAGCCCGTCGCGCCCGCGTCAACGCCCGCACCCACCGGCGCGCCTGACGCGGCTCTCGCGTCGGAGGCGGCCCCGCCGGTGATGCTGGACATCGACAGCCCGGACGCCACCGACCCGTCCCGACCCAAGCCCTCGGCGTTGCGACCGATTCGCTATCTCCCGATGTCGAGGCTGCTGACCGAGTCGCAGGTCGCCGCCGTTCGCGCAGCACGCATCCGCGGCGTGATTCTCGAACGCGTGATGGTGCGCGAGTATCCCGGCGGCGTCGAGGTGGCGCCGATCGTCGGCATGGTCGGCTTTGGTCACAAGGGGGCCTTGGGCGTCGAGCGCACGCTGGACAAGGAACTCGTCGGCAGGCCCGGTTCGATCGCCTACGTGCGCGACGCCCGAGGCCGACCCCTCTGGATCGAGCCCGGCCAGGTGCGGCCTGCCGAGCCCGGACGCGACATCAGGCTCTCGATCGATCTGGAGTTGCAGCGACTCGCGACGCAGGAATTGCAACGGGGCGTGACAGACGCGGACGCGGCCGGCGGGCGACTGGTCGTTCTCGATCCGCTCACCGGCGAGATCCTCGCGATGGTGGACATCGTGCGTCAGGTCTCCGACGCCAAGCCCTATCCGTGGATCAAGGTCCCGCCTCCGCAGCCTCAGCCCCCCGGAACGCGACCCAACCGCCGCGCTCAGCCCCGTCCGCCCGAGCCTCCGCCCCCGCCGGCGGCTCGCTACGTGACGATTCATCGTCGTCCAAACCCGGACCAGATCCCCGCGCTCGAGCCCAACCGTTGTGTGGAGGCGATCTACGAGCCCGGCTCGACCTTCAAGCCGTTCGTCTGGGCGGTGATCTCCGAACTCGGCCGCGCACGCGTCGACGAGATCTTCGACACCGAGGGCGGCCGCTGGACAACGTCGTACGGCCGCTACATCGAGGACGTGACCCGTCGGGCAAGCATGACCTGGGCCGACGTCCTGATCAACTCGTCGAACATCGGGATGATCAAGGGCGCGGAGCGTATGAGCTTCCGCGAACTGCATGATGCCGTGCGGCGCTTCGGCTTCGGCCGTCGCACCGGTCTTCCGCTTCCGGGCGAGGCCACCGGCATCGTCACCAACATGAAGGCCTGGAGCCGCTACACACAGACCTCGGTCGCCTACGGGCACGAGGTCGCGGTGACGCCCGTGCAGATGGTGCGTGCGTTTGCCGCGTTCTGTCGCCCCGGTCCGCTCGCCGGCACGCTGCCCCCGCTGCGTCTCACCGCTGTCACGCCCGACGACATTCGCGGCGCGGTGATCGAACGCGTGCTGCCCGCGCACATCGCCGAGAAGACCCGGAACGTGATGCGCGGCGTGGCGGCCAACGTGGAGCGCAGGCTTGCTGACGGAAGCCAGGGCAGCGAGGTGGGTTGGAAGTACTCGATGTTCGGCAAGTCGGGAACCGCCGAGATTCCGCTCACTCCGCCCGGGCCCGGTCTTCGTCGCCCGCGGGGCAAGGGCTACTACGACGATCAGTACAACTCCAGCTTCATCGCCGGAGGACCGGCCGAAGACCCCAAGCTCGTCGTCCTCTGCGTCATCGATGATCCCGGTCCGGAGCTGGTGCGAAAGAAGCTGCACCGAGGCTCGACGGTTGCCGGACCGGTGGTTCGGCGGGTGATGGAACGCTCGCTTGAGTATCTCGGCGTGCAGCCTTCGCCGACAGCGCCCGCCGCCGCACCGGCCGTCGCGCAGAACCAGTAAAAGCCCGGGCCTTGCGACGGCGAGTCCAGCTTCCCTGAAGGCTTGGCGGGCTCGCGTTGGCCGCACGGATTACCGGCCCCGCTCAGGTTTTGAAGATTGCCAGAAAAATTGAGGAATTTTCCCCTCAGAGACTCTTGTGTGCGATTTGCCAATGGGTTAGACTTTGGTTGGAGCGGAGAGAGACTCGCGCCGCTCGTTTCCGGTTGGGCTGCTGCCGTGGAGCAGTGGCTGTGTCCTGCGAGTGCGACTAGGGAGAGACAGACATGAAGCGTTTTGCTGCCTTGACGGTTGTGGCTCTGGCCGGTGTGGCCCAAGCGGCGACCACGTACAACGACTCGATCAACGACCTGCATTCGGGCGCCAATGGCTTCGGCAACATCGACATCAAGTCGGTGACCGTCAGCCACGACGCGACCAACCTGTACTTCACCCTCGAGTTCCGCAGCTCGATCGCCGGCACCGCGGACTGGGGCAAGTACCAGATCTTCATGGACACCGTCGCGGGCGGCCGCACCGACAACGCCTGGGGCCGCAACATCGGCACCGGCGGTCGTCAGAACGACTTCTTCATGGGCTCCTGGGTCAACGGCGGCGGCGGCAGCCTCCTCTACTCCGCTGGCGGCGCCGGCTGGAACAACATCGCTGGCTCCTCCCATGACCTCAGCATGGCTGCAGCGGGCATCGTGAAGTACACGATCAGCCGCGCCGCCCTGGGCCTCACCGGGTCGTTCCACAACGTCTTCTTTGATGTCACGGTCACCGGCGAAAATGGCGGCGACCCGGGCCTCGACCACCTGTCCAACTCCGGCATCTCCTCGCCGGACTGGGTCGGCCCCAACTCCACCCCCGGCAACTACCTCCTCTACGTGATCCCCACCCCCGGCTCGCTCGCCCTCCTGGGCATGGGTGGCCTGGTCGCGATGCGTCGTCGTCGCTGATCGCTCCCTCGATCCTGCGTTTCAGGTCGGCCCCGGCTCAATGTCGGGGCCGACTTCTTTTTGGCCTCGCTGCGCGGCACGGGAGACGCGCCTCATCCGCCTCGATGCGTGCGCCGAAGTCTCGGGGCCTGGGAAACGCTACATTCTGGGCCACGCGCGCCCGCCGTGCCGGAGTCTCCGCTTGCCCCCGATGATCGAGACGATCAACCTGACCAAGAAGTACGGCGAGCTGATCGCGCTCTCCAATCTCAACCTCGTCATCAACGAGGGTGACTGCTTCGGGTTCATCGGCCCCAACGGCGCGGGCAAGACGACCACGATCAAGATCCTCGCCACGCTGCTCAAGCCCAGCAGCGGACAGGCCAACATCGCCGGCCTCACGATCGGCTACCAGAATCGCCAGATCCGGCCGCTCATCGGCTACGTGCCCGACTTCATGGGCACTTACGAGGACATGGTCGTCACCGAGTATCTCGAGTTCTTCGCCGCGTCCTACGGCATCCACGGCGGCGCGCGGGCCAAGACCGTGAAGGATGTCCTCGAACTGACGGATCTGACGTACAAGGCCAGCGCGGAGGTGAACAGCCTCAGCCGCGGCATGCAGCAGCGCCTCAGCGTCGCGCGCGTCCTGCTGCACGATCCCAAGGTGCTGCTGATGGACGAGCCGGCGTCGGGCCTCGACCCGCGCGCCCGCATCGAGATGCGCGAACTGCTCAAGGAACTGCGACGGATGGGCAAGACCATCCTGATCTCCTCGCACATCCTGCCTGAGCTTGCTGAACTGTGCAACGTCGTCGGCATCATCGAGCGCGGGCACCTGCTCTTCAGCGGCACGGTCGACGAGATCGTCCGCCGCGCACGCATGGGGCATGTGCTGCACATCGGCGTCGCCGATCGGGTGGACGACGCGGCCCGAACGGTCGCCGCGTTCCCGGGAGTCAAGAAGGTGAGCGTGACGGAGACCGACGCCGGTTCGGCCGCTCAGGCCGCCCGCCAGCGTCTGATCGTGGCCGATTTCGACTCATCCCCCGGCGCCGGCTCGGGCAGCAGCCGCAACTTCTCCGACATCCCCAACGTCCTCATCAACGCGGGTTTTCGCATCACGAAGTTCACGGAGGAGCCGGTGAACCTGGAGACGGCGTTCATGCGGCTGACCAAGGGGCTGGTGCAGTAGGGACCGGTCGAAGCCGCCTCGCGCCGCAACAACCCGACGGCTTGTCCGGTACACTTCCGGCCGCCCCCGACGCACAGAGGGGGCCCTTCCCGGAGTGCTTTTGATGCAACGTTCGAACCTGCTCCGTTGGTCCGCCGGCGTGGCGATCTCGCTCGTCGCGACCGTCGCGCTGGCTCAGCCCGCGCGTCCGTTTGCCTATCCCAAGGCCGAAACCTACTACGTCGACAACCATCACGGCACATGGGTGCCCGATCCGTACCGATGGCTGGAAGACCCAGACTCGCCGCAGTCGCGACGCTGGATCGAGGATCAGAACAAGCTCTCGGGCGATTTCATCGCCTCGATCCCCCAGCGCGAGGCGATCGAGAAGAGGCTCTGGGCCCTGTGGGACTACGAGAAGTTCGGCACGCCGTCGCGTCAGGGTGACGGCAAGTTCTACGTCTTTGGCTACAACAGCGGCACGCAGAATCAGTCCGCGGTCATGCTCGCCGAGGGACTCGCCGCCACGCCCCGCGTCCTGCTTGACCCCAACACATGGTCCGCCGACGGCACCAAGGCCATCGCGGGTCTGTCGTTCAGCGACAACGGGCAGTACGCGGCGTACGGCGTCGCGGCGTCGGGCTCGGACTGGAACACCTGGCGTGTGCTCGATGTCGCCACCGGCAAGGACATCGGCGAAGAGCTGAAGTGGATCAAGTTCAGCGGCGCATCGTGGACCAACGACAACCAGGGCTTCTTCTACAACCGCTACGACGAGCCGGCGCAGGGCCAGGAACTCACCGCCGTCAACTACTACCCCAAGGTGATGTACCACAAGGTCGGACAGAAGCAGAGCGAGAACATCCTGTTCTACGACCGGCCCGACCAGCGAGAGTGGGGCTTTGGCGCGGGCGTGACCGAGGACGGCCGCTACGTGGTGCTTGAAGTTTCGCAGGGCACCGAACGTCGCAACCGCGTCTACATCCGCGACCTGGAGAAGCGTCCGATCGGCTCGGCCCCGACCGCCGCGGACCGTGAGATCCGCGCCGTCGAGGAGCAGATCTTCGCTGTTGTATCGCGTGCTGTCGAGGCTCGCGCCACGCGCGAGGAGATCGAGAAGCAGACGGCGGATCTCCGCGCCAAGCGTGCCGCGCTGGTGGCAAGCCAGGGCACGGCTCACGGCTTCGTCGAGATGCTCGACGCGTTCGACGCCGCCTACGACCTGATCGGAAACGACGCCGACACGTTCTACTTCTTCACCAATCAGGGTGCGCCGCGCGGGCGCATCATCGCCATCGACCTCAAGAACCCCGCCCGCGAGAACTGGAAGGAACTTGTCCCCGAGGCCGCCGAGACGCTGCAGGGCGCTTCGATGGTCGGCGATTTCTTCTTCGCCAGCTACCTGAAGGACGCCAAGACGCAGGTCAAGCAGTTCGACCGGACCGGAAAGCTGGTCCGCGAAGTGCAGTTCCCGGGCATCGGCACCGCCGGCGGCTTTGCCGGTCGGCGCAAGCAGTCCGAGACGTTCTACTCCTTCTCCTCGTACAACACGCCTCCCAGCATCTACCGCTTCGACATCAACTCCGGCGAGAGCACGCTCTGGAAGCGCCCCGACGTCAAGTTCAACCCGGACGACTTCGTCGTTGAGCAGAAGTTCTACAGCAGCAAGGACGGCACGCGCGTCCCCATGTTTATCGTGCACCGCAAGGGCCTCAAGCTCGACGGCAGCAACCCCACGCTGCTTTACGGCTACGGCGGCTTCAACATCCCGCTCACGCCCGGATTCAGCCCCGCCAACCTCGCGTGGGTCGAGATGGGCGGCGTCTACGCGGTCGCCAACATCCGCGGCGGCGGTGAGTACGGACGCGAGTGGCACCAGGCCGGTGTGAAGCTCAAGAAGCAGAACGTCTTCGACGACTTCATCGCCGCCGCCGAGTTCCTCATCAGCGAGGGCTACACCCGTCCCGGCAAGATCGCGTGCCAGGGCGGATCCAACGGCGGTCTGCTCGTCGGCGCGATGATCACGCAGCGCCCCGAGCTGTGGGGCGCTGCTCTCCCCGCGGTGGGCGTGCTCGACATGCTGCGCTTCCACAAGTTCACGATCGGCTGGGCGTGGAAGAGCGATTACGGCTCGGCGGAGGATCCGGAGGAGTTCAAGGCGCTCTACGCCTACTCGCCGTATCACGTCGCGCTGCGCAAGCCCGGCAGCAACTGGCCGGCGACGCTCATCACGACCGCTGATCACGACGATCGCGTCGTCCCGGCGCACTCCTTCAAGTTCGCCGCCGCGCTCCAAGCCACGCAGGCAGGCCCCGCTCCGGTGCTGATCCGCATCGACACCAAGTCGGGCCACGGCGCCGGAAAGCCGACCGCCAAGCGCATCGAGGAAGCGGCCGACACGTGGGCCTTCCTCGTCAAGACGCTCGGTCTTGAGATGAAGTGACCGACCGGGAACAAGTGCTGCTCGAGGGCCCGGGTCAGACACCCGGGCCCTTTTCTTTTGGCGGTTTTTGCACACTACTGTTGATCATGTTCGCCGCGTGGTTTCCGCTTGTGTGCTTGCTCGTCGGCCTGAGCCGCCCGGCCGGATGGGGCGACGTGGCTGATTCGGCCGCTTCAGTTGCGTCAACGTCTGCCGAGCCGGTTGGTGAGGCGCGTGAGGCGGACTTTGTGCTTCCGATTCTCATGTACCACCGCTTCAAGGAGCCGGTCGGGCCGGGTTGGACCCGCTTCGCGATGCGATACACCGTGTCGCCCGAGGAGTTCGAAAAGCAACTCCGATTTCTTCGCGACACCGGCCGCGTCACGATCGACACAAGCGACCTTGCCGCGTTCCTGCGTGGCGAGCGTGCGCTCCCCGAACGAGCCGTGATGCTCACGTTTGACGACGGCTGGCGCGAGCAGCATGACGTGGTGCTTCCGCTGCTGCAGCGATACTCGATGGTCGGCGTCTTCTTCGTGCACACCGGCGCGATCGCCTCGGACGAGCGCGTCGACGACCCGGCGCGGGTCTACATGACCTGGGGCGAGGTGTGCGATCTGCAGCGGGCGGGGATGGACGTGCAGTCTCACACGGTGACGCACCCGTCGCTGCCGCGCCTGGAGCCGGCCGATCTTGACCGAGAGCTTGTGGATTCGCGGCGCATGCTCGAGTCGCGTCTCGGCCGCCCGGTCGAGGCGCTGGCCTATCCCAACGGCGACTTCTCGCCTCGGGTGATCGAGGCCGCCCGTCGCGCGGGCTATGGACTGGCGTTCACGACCGAGGTGGGGATCGTGCACGATGCCGCCGAGCCGCTGGAGATCCGGCGCGGGATCGTCCTCTATTCCGATACGCTCGACGACTTGGCTTTGAAGCTGGAGGATGAGAGCGGCGAGCGCATGGCGCTGGACTATGCGCCGTCGATCGTGCCGTCACGTCCCTGAGGCGTGCGTTCTCAACTTGGCTCGTACCGCAGGACTTCGCGCACCGTGTTGTTGTCGTTCATGATGAGCACGCGCGGACGATTGGCCCTGTATTCCTCGTCGGTGAGCAGCGCAAAGTGCATGATGATGACCTTGTCGCCCGGCTCCACGCAGTGCGCAGCGGCCCCGTTGAGCTCGATCTTCCCGCTCCCGGGCGTGCCTTCGAAGATGTACGTCTCGAGGCGTTCGCCGTTGCGGCAGTTGCTGATCAGCACCTTGTCGTTGACGCGCATGCCGCAGGCGTCGAGCAGCGTCTTGTCGATGGTGATCGAGCCGATGTAGTGGGGGAGGGCGGCGGTCACCGTCGCCATGTGGATTTTGCTGTGCAGCACTTCGCGGAGCATGCGTCCTCGCTGGTCCGGGCCGGAACGCCCGTGGACCAACATGGTACGCGTTCCCGAAGGCCGACTCACCGGGCCGCTGACCCCGAGCGTCGCTGCGCGAAGAGCCACGTCGGAAGCTCCGGTGATCGGTACGCCGCGTCCCACGAGTTGTGGTTCGCGTCGGGCAAGTACGTCGCCCGGACCGGCGGCACGGCCGGCTCGCCGCCCTTCGCCAGGGCTTCCAATTCGCGCTGCCTTGCACGCACAGCCTCGACAATCGCTTCCGTCTCTCGAGGCAGAACGATGTCGTCCTTGAGTCCGTGAAACGTCCAGATGGGCAGAGCGCTGATGCCCGCGGCCACCGACTCGGGCGTGATGGGGCCCTTGTCCCATGTTCCGGTGAAGCCGCAGATCGGAACGACCGCCGCAAAGATGTCGGCGTGCTTGGCCCCAAGCGCCCACGCACCCGCGCCGCCCTGAGAGAGCCCCGTGAGATAGATGCGCGTCGCGTCGACGTTGTAGGTGCGACGCGCTTCTTCGAGCACGCCCATCGCCAGGGACTCGTAATCGATCCAGCGAGACTCCTGTGTGGGCTTCTGAGGGAAGAGAACGATCGCCGGCCACGCCGCCTCGTTGAACAGGATCGCCGTGCCAAGGCCCTGCGCGATCGGCTTTTGCCCGTCGGTGCCGGACTCTCCTCGTCCATGCAGGAACAGAACGAGCGGCATGGGGGTGGCACCGTCGTAGCCCCGCGGCACGTAGACCGCGTAGCGACGCTCCGTGCCGTCCACGGTGATCGTGCGGAACAGAAAGCCGCGGGCTTCGTCACGCATGCTCGTCTCCGGACGGGTGGCACACCCCGGCGTCGCCCAGACGCCCAGCATGAGCACCAGCATGAGCACCAGCATGAGCCGGGTGAACCTCACCGCGGACTGTACGGCCCGGCGTGTGCGGCCGTCTGAAGCGTGCGCTCGGGGTCGTTCGCTCTGCTCCCTACGATCTATCCGTGCACGCTGAGGGAGCGGACATCACCCCAGACCCATCGTCGAAGCCGCCCGCCGGACCCGGGCGCGTCGCCACGCTGCCCACCGTCGGCATGCTCGCCGCGGCGACCCGGGCCCCGCTCACGATCGAGCCTGATGCGCCGCTGCGCAAGGCGATGTCGCTGATGATGATGCACGAGTATTCGCAGCTTCCCGTGGTGAGCGGCAAGAGCACGCTCAAGGGCCTGATCTCGTGGAAGTCCATCGGCCGTGCGATCTCGCTCGGCGCGGAGCCCGGCTTTGTCCGCGAATGCATGGACCGCGAGCCGCCGACGCTGCGCGCCAGCGACCGTCTGCTCGACGCGATGCCGTCGATCATCCGCCACGAGTGCGTGATCGTGACCGACGACGCCGGGCGATTGCAGGCGGTGGTGACCACGACTGACCTCTCCGAACTCAGCCACTCGATGGCCGAAAAGTTCCTGCTGCTGGAACACATCGAACGCCAGCTCAAGCTTTTCTGCGAGAACGGGTGGGGCCCTGAGATCGTCCCGCGACTGCGCGCGCCCGGCGAGAGCGCACGCAAGGTCGCGAGCGTGCACGATCTCACGCTCGGCGAGTTGCAGCGAGCCTGCGAGAATCCCGACCTCTGGGCGCTGCTGGGCGTTTCGATCGACCGCGTGGTCTTCCGCGATGAGTTCAAGCTTGTCGTCGAGATCCGGAACCGTGCGATGCACTTCAACCCGTCCGGGCTTGACCTTCAGGACATTCAGCGTCTGCGCCAGTTCGAGCGTTTCGTCGCACGGCTGGTTGACCCGGGCGCGACACCGTCCGGGACGTCGCCGAGGCCCTCCTGACCGACGGGTTTTGTTCACATTGCAAATCCATGTCTTTGCTGGCCTTGCGAACGGTCGAACGGTGCGACCCTTCCAAAACTTGACAGGCGTGTTTGGTATCAGTACGCTCGGGACAGAGAGGCTCGCGCCCGACGCCGCCCCTCTCTCTCGCCAGCGAGCCACGGAGGTTTCGAGGGCGGGCACCGTGTCGGATCGACCCTCGGACCCGTGTCGGCCTCTCCGCCGCGGCTCCCCGTGGGCCAACCCGCCCGAGGCGGGAGATTGGGTTTGTCATGCCGGAAGTCGAAGTGAAGATGGAGGATCGTCAGAAGAAGCGTGCGCTGGACAACACGCTGGGGCAGATCGAAAAGGCGTTCGGCAAAGGCGCGATCATGCGCATGGACGAGAACGCCTATCAGAACATCCCCGGCATCTCCACCGGGTCGATCTCGCTGGACCTTGCCCTCGGCGGCAAGGGCATTCCCCGCGGGCGCATCATCGAGGTCTTCGGGCCGGAATCCTCCGGTAAGACCACGCTCGCCCTCACCATCGCGGCTCAGGCCCAGAAAGACGGCGGCGTCGCCGCCTTCATCGACGCCGAGCACGCGTTGGACCCCTCCTGGGCACGCCGCATCGGTGTCAACATCGACGATCTCCTCGTCAGCCAGCCCGACTCGGGCGAGCAGGCCCTCGAGATCTGCGAACTGCTCGTCCGCTCGAACGCCGTCGACCTCATCGTCGTCGACTCGGTCGCGGCCCTGATCCCCAAGGCCGAAATCGAGGGCGAGATGGGCGACGCGGTGGTCGGTCTGCAGGCCCGCCTCATGAGCCAGGCGATGCGCAAGCTCACCGGCGTCATCGCCCGCAGCAACTGCACCGTCGTCTTCATCAACCAGATCCGCGAGAAGATCGGCGTGATGTTCGGCAGCCCCGAAACCACCACCGGCGGCCGCGC